>Ga0209579_10000113_pt1 | contig 141686 bp, 155 predicted proteins | sample Coa_R1_2_FD_187152 | JGI IMG/M metagenome (GOLD analysis project Ga0209579, IMG submission 187152) | Surface soil microbial communities from Centralia Pennsylvania, which are recovering from an underground coalmine fire - Coalmine... | ecosystem: Environmental > Terrestrial > Soil >... | reverse complement strand
TGGCCAAATCGAGGCCGATCGTAGTAATCTCCATGACGGATGGCTCCCATTTGCTCGTGAACGCTTGATAGCCTTCACACCCTGGCACCTAGATGCCGTGAGCGGGAGCCATCCACCTCATCTGCTTTGGGTCGAAAGCGGACATTCGTCGACGTCGTCAGCATCTCCGATCCAACGAGAAGCCCTCGACGTTCGTGCTCGGGTTACGCCTTCTCCTTATCCAGCTCGCTCAGCAGATCGTGCAAGTCGAGCGGATTGGTGAACATGCGCAGGGAGCCGTCCGGCTTTTTCGGCCATTGCTCCTTGGGCCGGTCCCAATAGAGTTCGACGCCGTTATCGTCCGGGTCGCGCAGGTAGAGCGCCTCGGAGACGCCGTGGTCGCTTGCGCCTTCGAGCGGGATCTTGGCGACGATCAGCCGCCGCAGCGCGTCGGCAAGCAGTGGCCGGCTCGGGTAAAGAATGGCGGTATGGTAAAGCCCGGTCGAGCCGGGAGGAGGGGGCGAGCCGCCGAGGCTCTCCCACGTGTTGAGCCCGATATGGTGGTGATAGCCGCCGGCGGAGATGAAGGCTGCGCCGGGCCGGCCGGTGGTCATCTCAAAACCCAATACCCCGCAGTAGAAATCGAGCGCCCGCTGCAAGTCGGCGACTTTGAGGTGCACATGGCCGATACGCACGCCGGGGTCGATGGTAGGCAGGCGCAGGACGCCTTTTTCGAGGGTCTCAGGGTTTGACATGGCTGAAATCCTTGTCTGGCCGCCTCCGGCCGCGATACCCACATGTAAGGCACGCCGCCGATCAGATAAAGTGTCATCGAGGTAACCAGGACCAATGGCCATTACAGCGCTCCCCAAAAGCATCGATGCGACCCTCGATATGCTGGCCAGGGCCGGCTACATCGCCGACCGCTCGCTGGCGACGGTGCTCTATCTGGCGCTGCGCATGGGCCGGCCGCTGTTCGTCGAGGGCGAGGCCGGCACCGGCAAGACCGAAATCGCCAAGGTGTTGGCCGGCGCGCTGGGGCGCAAGCTCATCCGCCTGCAATGCTACGAGGGGCTCGACGTCTCCGCCGCGGTCTATGAGTGGAATTACGGCGCGCAGATGATCGCCATCCGTCTGGCCGAGGCCGAGGGCGAGCATGACCGTGCTCGCACCGAGCATGACATCTTCTCCGAGCGTTACCTGATAAAGCGGCCGCTGCTGCAGGCGCTGGAACCCGACCCCGCAGGCGCACCAGTGCTGCTCATCGATGAAATAGATCGCACCGACGAGGCCTTCGAGGCGTTTCTTCTCGAGGTGCTGGCCGATTTTCAGGTCACGGTGCCCGAACTCGGCACGATCAAGGCCGCGCAGCCGCCGATCGTGGTGGTGACCTCCAACCGTACCCGCGAGGTGCATGACGCGCTCAAGCGCCGCTGCCTCTACCACTGGGTCGGCTATCCCAACGCCGAGCGTGAATTGAAGATTCTGCGCGCCAAGGTGCCGGGCATCGCCAAGAAACTGTCCGAGCAGGTGGTCGCCTTCGTGCAGGCGCTGCGCAAGGAGGACCTGTTCAAGGTGCCCGGCGTTGCCGAGACGCTCGACTGGGCCGGCGCCTTGACCGAGCTCGACGTGGTGGCGCTCGATCCAGCGACCGTGTCGGATACGCTCGGCGCGCTGCTCAAATATCAGGACGACATCGCCCGCGTCGACGGCAGCAAGGTCAAGGCGCTGCTCGACGAGGTGAAGTCGGACCTGCGCGCGGCGGAGTGAGGCCATGGCCGAGACGATGGCCGACGAGCAGGGCCGCCTCGCCGAGAACATCCTCTACTTCGCGCGCGCGCTGCGCGCCGCCGGCATTCCGGTCGGCTCCGGCAGCGTGCTAGACGCGCTCGAAGCCGTGAATGTCGCCCGCGTCGGCGGCCGCGAGGATTTCTACTGGACGCTGCACGCGGTGTTCGTGAAGCGGCATGAGCATTCAATTCTGTTCGACCAGGCTTTCCGTATCTTCTTCCGCAAGCGCGGCTATCTCGAAAAGCTGATCGCCTCGATGTTGCCGGAGACGGCGGCAAGCGAGCCGAAGGCGCCGCCGCCGGGCGCGCAACGCATTCAGGAAGCGCTGCTCGGCGCCCTCAAGATGGAAGACGACAAGCAGGAGCTCGAGTTCGACCAGCGGCTTACCGTTTCCGACCGCGAGATCTTGCAGAAAAAGGACTTCGCGCAGATGACCGCCGCGGAAATCGCCGCCGCGAGGGAGGCGATCGCGCGGCTTTCGCTGCCGCTCGATCAGGTGCGCACGCGGCGCCTGGCGGCGAGCCGGCAGCGCCGCCTGATCGACATGCGGCGCACGTTGCGCGCCAGCATGAAGGCGGGCGGGGCGCTGATCGATCTGAAATATCTAGGGCCGCGCGAGAAAGAGCCGCCGATCGTGGCGCTGCTCGATATTTCCGGCTCGATGAGCCAGTACACGCGCCTGTTCCTGCATTTTCTGCATTCGATCACCGATGCGCGCAAGCGCGTGACCACCTTTCTATTCGGTACGCGGCTGACCAACGTCACCCGCGCCATCCGAGAGTGCGACCCCGACGAGGCGCTTGCCGCCTGCTCGGCGCACGTGCCCGACTGGTCGGGCGGCACCCGCATCGCGACCTCCTTGCGCGCCTTCAACCGGCACTGGGGGCGGCGCGTGCTTGGGCAGGGCGCGGTGGTGCTGCTCATCACCGACGGGCTCGAGCGCGACGCCGAGGACGACACGCTGGGCTTCGAGATGGACCGGCTGCACCGTTCCTGCCGCCGGCTGATCTGGCTCAATCCGCTGCTGCGCTTCGAGGGTTTCGAGGCGCGCGCGCGCGGCGTCAAAACCATGCTGCCGCATGTTGACGAATTGCGGCCCATCCACAATCTGGAGTCGATGACGGAACTGGTGCAGGCGCTGTCGGGCGCCGCGGCGAAGGGGACCGACCCCAAGCTGTGGCTGCGGCGCGCGGCCTAAATGGAGGTGCAACATGCTCTCGCGCGATGAAGATATTCTCAAGGCCGCCGAGGACTGGCGCAAAAACGGCCGCGGTGTGGCGCTTGCTACGGTGGTGGAAACCTGGGGGTCGGCGCCGCGCCCGGTCGGCTCGAACCTCGTGATCGACAGCGAAGGCAATTTCCTCGGGAGCGTGTCGGGTGGCTGCGTCGAAGGTGCGGTGGTGACGGAAGCCATGGACGTGATCGAAAGCGGCAAGCCGAAGATCCTGGAATTCGGCGTCGCCGACGAGACCGCCTGGAATGTGGGCCTGTCCTGCGGCGGCACCATCCGCGTCTACGTCGAGAAGGTGAGCTAAGTTGGACCTGAAAATTCTCCACGCGCTTAATGCCGAGCGCGCCGCGCGCCGCGCGGTGGTTGTCGTCACCGATGTCGCCAGCGGCACGCAGCGGCTGGTCAAGGCCGCCGATGGGGCCAGGGACCCGCTTGCCGAGGTGATCGAAAAGCATGTGCGCATGGGCAAAAGCGGCATGGAGGAGACGGCGCAGGGGCGCGTCTTCCTCACCGTGCACGTGCCGTCGCCGCAGCTCGTCATCACCGGCGCGGTGCATATCAGCCAGACGCTGGCGCCGATCGGGCAATTGCTCGGCTATGACGTGACCATCGTCGATCCGCGCACTGCCTTCGCCTCGATCGAACGTTTCCCGGACGTCAAAGTGGTCGCCGAGTGGCCGGACATCGCGCTGCCGCCGCTTAACGTCGATCACTACACCGCCTTTGTCGCGCTCACGCACGATCCGAAAATCGACGACCCGGCGCTTTTGCATGCGCTCAAGCGCGACTGCTTCTACGTCGGCGCGCTCGGCTCGCGCAAAACGCACGCCAAGCGCCTGGCGCGGCTGAAAGAGGCGGGCGTTTCCGACACCGACTTGGCGCGCATCCATGCGCCTATCGGCCTGGCCATCGGTGCGGTGTCGCCGGCCGAAATTGCCGTCGCCATCATGGGCGAGATCACCGCGCGGCTGCGGCTCAAGACGGATCAGGCAGAGGCGGCATGAAATTCGGCCCGGCCGCTCCCGATGACGCGCTTGGTGGCACCGCGGTGCATTCGATCCGCCAGGGCGATCTGGTGCTCAAGAAGGGCACGCTGATAGGTCCTGCCGAAGTTGCCGCGCTCAAAGCCGCGGCGGTTGAGACAATCGTCGTGGCACGGCTTGAGCCGGGCGATGTGTCCGAAGACGAGGCCGCCGCCGAGATCGCCGCTGCCGTTGGTGGTGGGGGAGCGCGCTCCGACAGGGCGTTCACCGGGCGCTGCAATCTCTTTGCCGACAGCGCCGGCGTGCTGGTGATCGACAAGGACGCGATCGACCGCCTCAATCGCGTCGACGAAGCGGTGACGATTGCGACACTCCCCGCCTTCAAGCCGGTGGTCGCCGGCGAGATGATCGCCACGGTGAAGATCATTCCCTTCGCGGTCGCGGCAGCCGCGCGCGATGCGGCGATTGCGGAGGCAAAGAAGCCAAAGCCGGTGATCCGCGTCGCGCCCTACAAGGTGCGCAAGCTCGGCATCGTCTCCACGCTGCTGCCCGGCCTTTCGCCCAAGGTGGTGGAAAAAACGCTGAAGATCACGGAGGCCCGGCTCGCGCCCTCGGGCGCGAAAATCATCGCCGAACGGCGCGTGCCGCATGAGCCACGCGCTCTCTCCCGTGCCATCGAGGAGGTCCTTAAGGCGGGCGCCGAACTGGTCATCGTGTTCGGCGCTTCCGCGATCGCCGACCGGCGCGACGTGATCCCGGCGGCGATTGAAGCGGCGGGCGGCGAAATCGAGCATTTCGGCATGCCGGTCGATCCCGGCAATCTGATGCTGATCGGCAAGGCGAAAGGCGCGGCGGTCATCGGTGCGCCCGGCTGTGCGCGGTCGCCAAAGGAAAACGGCTTTGACTGGATCTTGATGCGGCTGCTCGCAGGGCTTGCGGTGTCGCGCGAGGACATCACCGGATTGGGTGTCGGCGGCCTGCTCATGGAAATTGTAACCCGGCCGCAGCCACGCGAGGAGCCGGCGCCGGAGAAGGGACGCCGCATTGCCGCGGTGGTGCTTGCCGCCGGCCGCTCGACGCGCATGGGCGCGGTCAACAAGATGATCGCCGAGATCGGCGGCAAACCGTTGGTGCGCATCGCCGCGGAGCAGGCGCTGGCCTCGCGCGCCGCGCCGGTGATCGTCGTCACGGGGCACCAACGCGAGCGCATCGAGGCGGCGCTCGCCGGTCTTTCCGTGCGCTTCGTGCACAATCCCGATTACGCCGAGGGTCTCGGCAACTCGCTGAAAGCCGGCATCGCCGCGGTGCCCGAGGATGCCGATGGCGCCATCATCTGTCTCGGCGACATGCCGCAGGTGGATGCCGCATTGATCGACCGTCTGATCGTCGCCTTCGATCCTGAGCGCGGTGCGCTCATTGTGGTGCCGAGCATCGAGGGCCGGCGCGGCAATCCGGTGGTGTGGTCGCGCCGGTTCTTCCACGAACTGATGGGGATCCAGGGCGATATCGGCGCGCGTCACCTGATCGGGCAATACGCCGAGGCGGTGGCGGAAGTCTCGCTTGCAGGCGATGCGGCTCTCACCGACGTCGACACCCCTGAGTCGCTGTCGGCGGTCAAGGCGGAAATCGAGCGCGCCTGAGATTCGAATCGTTGATCGCGATTGCGACTCAGCCCCTAGCTGGCGTCGTCGATTTTGCCGGGGCAGGGAGCATGACGGACAGTTTCACGCCATTCCTTCGCGCGCTGGTCGTGGCCACGCTGCTTTTGGCGACCGCGACGCTGATGGCGGCTGTCGTCTCGACGGCGCGCGCCGGCGGCATGGTGACTGCCAGCGGCACCCGTATGGCGTTCCCCATCGTCGTCAGCCTTCTCTCTAAGTAATTGATCTGCCGTGAGAATAATCTGCTTGCCCGGCGTGCTGGTTTGTCCTAAAAATGACTGACTGGTCAGTCAGTACTGGCGAGCGACTGATGCCGCGCAAATCCGCAACCTCCGCAAAGAAACCGGCCGGCGATGGCCGTGGCGCCCGCAATACGGGCGCCGGCGGCAAGCGTGAGACGATTCTCGCCGCGGCACTGGAGGAATTCGCCAGCCGCGGCTTTGCCGAGACACGGCTCGACGATGTGGCCAAGCGTGCCGGCGTCGCCAAGGGCACGATCTATCTCTACTTCAGCGACAAGGAGAACCTGTTTCAGGAGCTTATCCGCGCGGTGTTGGCGCCGCTGATTGCCACCATCGAGGCGCTGGGCGACGTCGATATGCCGATGCCGTTGGTCGGCGAGCGCATCGTCGACATGTTTGTGAATCAGGTTCTGGAAACTCGGCGCAAGGAGGTGATCCGCCTGATCATCACCGAAGGCCGCCGCTTTCCCAAGATCGCCGAATTTTACTATCGCGAAGTGCTTTCGCGCGTCATCGCCGCGGTGCGCAAGTTGCTGCGCCGCGCCGCCGACCGCGGCGAGGTACCGGCGGTGCTCGCCGACTTTCCGCAGCTCATCGCCGCGCCGGGGCTGGTCGCCATCATCTGGAGCGGCTTGTTCGAACGCTTCGAACCGCTCGACGTGCGGGCAATGATGAAGGCGCACGTCGATATCTTGTTCGCGCCGCGGAGGGCGGCATGATGAGAACGCTTTCCGTTCCGGCGGCTTTACTGCTTGCGCTGGCGGTCGGCGGCTGCGGCAAAAGCAACGACCGCGTGCTGCAGGGCTGGGTCGAGGCCGAACTGATTTTCGTCAGCCCCGACGAACAGGGCCGACTGGAAGTGGAAAAGGTGCGCGAAGGCGACCATGTGCAGAAGGGCGACCTGCTGTTCACGGTCGACAACGACCTGCAAGAGTCCGACCTGATGGTCAAAAAGACCGCGGTGGTGAATGCACAGCAGAACTACGACCGCGCCAAGGAATTGCTCAAGACGGCCGCCGGCACGCAGAAGAACTTTGAGGATGCCGAGGCGGCCTTGCGCCAGGCCAAGGCCAATCTCGACGCTTCACAGACGCGCCTGACGCGTCGCGACGTCTTCAGCCCGGTCAGCGGCACCGTCGAGCAGATTTATTACCGTCCCGGCGAGACGGTGCCGGCGATGCGGCCGATTGTCGCGCTGCTGCCGCCGGGCAATCTCAAGCTGCGCTTCTTTGCGCCGGAAGCGCTGTTGCCGCAGATCAAATACGACCAGGTGGTCGAGGTTTCCTGCGACGGCTGCGACAAAGGCCTCACCGCCAAGGTGAGCTTCATTGCCCGCAGCGCTGAATTTACCCCGCCGGTGATCTACAGCCTCGAGGAGCGCGCCAAGCTCGTGTTCCTGATCGAGGCGCGCCCCGAGCATCCGGAAAAATTCCGCGTCGGCCAGCCGGTCACGGTGACGCTGCCGGTGAACGGGACGGCGCCATGAACAATTCCGCCGACGTCGTCATTGACGTGCAACATCTGACCAAGAAATTCGACGGCCGCGCCGTGGTTCGCGACCTCTCGATGCAGGTTAAGCGCGGCACGATATACGGCTTTCTCGGCCCCAACGGTTCCGGCAAGACCACGACCATCCGCATGCTCTGCGGCCTGCTCACGCCTGACGAGGGCACCGGGACCTGCCTCGGCTACGACATCCGCACCGAGACCGACAAGATCAAGCGCCATGTCGGCTACATGACCCAGCGCTTCAGCCTCTATCAGGATCTCTCGGTGCGCGAGAACCTGGAATTCATCGGCCGCGTCTACGGCATTGCGCAGCCGGTCGCGGCCGCCCGCGCGGCGATCGGGCGGCTCGGTCTTACCGGCCGTGAGGAGCAGATCGCGGGCGAACTCTCCGGCGGTTGGAAACAGCGCCTCGCGCTCGGTGCCTGCACATTGCCGAGCCCGCAATTGCTGCTGCTCGACGAGCCGACGGCGGGCGTCGATCCCAAGGCGCGGCGCGAATTCTGGAACGAGATCCATTCGCTCGCCGCCGATGGGCTCACGGTGCTGGTGTCGACCCACTACATGGACGAGGCCGAGCGCTGCCACGAGATCGCCTACATCGCCTACGGCGAGCTGCTGGCGCGTGGCACCGTAGAAGAAGTGATCGAGGCCTCGCACCTGATCACCTACACGGTCGGCGCCGAAAGCGGCGAAGGTTTGAACCGGCTCTCCGAAGAGCTTGCCGCCAAGCCGGGCGTCGACATGGTGGCGCCGTTCGGCACCTCGCTGCATGTGTCCGGCCGCGACGCCGCAACGCTCGAACGAGCAATCGCGCCTTACCGCCAGCGCAAGGATCTTGTCTGGAAGCCATCCGAACCCTCGCTCGAGGACGTGTTCATCGACCTGATGGGCAAGGCGAAGGACAATTTCCAGTGACGCATATGCTCCCCAGCGTTGCCCCGCGGCGCCTTTCCGGCGACGGCTTCTGGCGCAAGACCTGGGCCATGCTGGTCAAGGAGTTCATCCAGCTGCGCCGCGACCGCGTTTCGTTCGCCATGATCGTCATGATCCCATTGGTGCAGCTGATGCTGTTCGGCTACGCCATCAACACCAATCCGCGCAATCTGCCGACCGCGGTGCTGCTGCAGGAGCGCAGCGATCTCGGCCGCTCGATCCTGGCGGCGTTGCAGAACACGAAGTACTTCAAGGTGACCGAGCTGCCGCGCAGTGAGGCCGAGCTCGATCAGCTGCTCGCTTCCGGCAAGGTGCTGTTCGGCATCGAAATCCCGACCAATTTCGAGCGCGCGGTACGCCGCGGTGACAAGCCGGCGATGCTGGTCGCCGCCGATGCCACCGATCCGGTTGCCGCCGGTACCGCGCTGGGCGCGCTATCGGGCGTTGTGACCTCCGCGCTCGAGCACGACCGTGCCGTGCCCGAGGCGCCGGTGATGCCGTTCGAGATTCGCACCCATGCCCGCTACAATCCAGCCGGCGCGACACAGCTCAACATCGTGCCCGGTCTCGTCGGCACCATTCTCACCATGACCATGCTGATCTTCACCGCGCTGTCGGTTACGCGCGAGATCGAGCGCGGCACCATGGAAAACCTGCTGTCGATGCCGATTACGCCGGTCGAGATCATGCTCGGCAAGATCATCCCTTACGTGATCGTCGGCTTCGTGCAGGCGTCGATCATTATCAGCATCGGCGTCTTGCTGTTCGGCGTGCCGCTGATCGGCAGCCTCGGGTTGCTGGCGGCGTTGTCGACGCTGTTCATCTCCACCAACCTTGCCGTCGGCTACACGTTCTCGACCATCGCCCAGAACCAATTGCAGGCGATGCAAATGTCGATGATGTTCTTTCTGCCCAACATCCTGCTTTCAGGGTTCATGTTTCCCTTCGCCGGAATGCCCGTTTGGGCGCAATATGTCGGCGAGGCGCTGCCGCTGACGCACTTCCTGCGCATCATCCGCTCGATCATGCTCAAGGGTGCGGACTTGTCCGCCTTGCACTACGACGCTGCGGCCCTGTTTGTGCTGATGCTGGTCGCGATGTCGATAGCGGTGACGCGGTTCCGCCGGACTTTAGACTAGCGCCTGATTTACGCGGGTTAGCGCCGCGTCAGCACGCCGAGGCGGACATAAAGGCTGTCGCGGCGGTCGGAATCATCCGACCAGCCGACAGCGGCGGACCATTCGGCGCCGGCGGCCTTGAAGCCGGTCAGGTGCATGCCGACGCGGACCTGGCTGTAACCGTCGCAGGCGAAAGCCTGCGCCTCGGGGCCGAGATAGAACAGGTCGAAAGCTTTCCAGCCGAAGGCTGCGCGCGCCGAATAACTGTTGACGATGGTCGAGATCGAGCCGTCGGCGGCGAGCATGGTGTCCGGCGTCGGCTCGTACCACAGATCGATCGCGGCGCGAGCGCCGACGCTGCCGCCACGCAGGCTGCTCGATGGATCGTCGGGCGAGAGCCGGTGGTCCTGCACATCTAGCCCGGCGAAGACCTTCACTTCCAGTTGCTCGCGCTTGAAGCGCCAGCCCGGCAGCAATTGCGCGACAAATTCGCGGCCGGTGACCTGCGCGCCGCCGAGTGCGCCGGAGTCGTAGCGATAGAGCCCGCCGGACATTACCGCCTTGAGCGTGAAGCCTTCGCGGTCGAGTCCGCCGGGCGACCACAGCAGGCCGCCGTAGGCGAAGTCGCCGTTTCGCCAGATGTCGCCTCCGGCGAATAAAAGATATCGCGCGCCGTCGTCGCTGGCCGCAACCCGACCGCTCGACACGCACATACAAACTAAGAAGGCCGCGGCGAGGGCCCTCGCCGCGCAAACGCGCCTCCTGTCACTCATCGAGGCCCCCAAAAGCCCCAAGCAGCAGGTTCGGCAATTACGCGCCGGGATGCCCGCTGCTCAACTAGAGCGGGCAAAGCCTCCGCTGTCTATGCAAATGCGTTGATCGCGCTATGGTTGCAATAACTTAGGGATAAACCCAAGCCTGCATTAAGGCATCGGCAAAAATGCAAAGCCTATATTCGCGAAGCGTTTGCCGCGGAACATCGCCAAAGCTGCGCCGCTATAATACGTTGCCCAGCGAGAATCTCATGCCGGTGACCAAGGCCTCTCCCAGCGCCTACGACGCGCCGACCCGCCGCTCGATTGCTTTCCTCAATCTGGCGCACGGGCTCGATCATTTCGTGCTGCTGATCTATCCGACCGTGGTGATCGGCCTCGAAGTCGTCTACCAGCGGCCCTACAGCGAACTGATCGCGCTCACCAGCGCCGCTTTCGTCGCCTTCGGTGTCTTTGCGCTGCCCGCCGGCTGGCTTGCCGACCGCTGGAGCCGTCGCAACATGATGGCGGCGTTCTATTTCGGCTGCGGCGCCTCACTCTTTGCCATCGCGCTGTCGCCAAATCTGCTGGCGCTGTCGATCTCCATGTTCGCGCTCGGCGTTTTCGCCGCGATCTACCATCCGGTCGGCATGGCGATGCTGATCGAGGCGAGCCAGGCGCGCGGCCGCACGCTTGCCTTCAACGGCGTCTGCGGCAATGCCGGGGTGTCGCTTGCCGCCGGCGTTTCCGGTGCGCTTGCCTACTGGATCAGCTGGCGCGCGGCGTTCGTCGCCCCGGCGCTGGTGTGCGTCGCCTCCGGCATCGCCTATGTCTGGCTCACGCCGGACGACCGCCACCACACCGGAAAGCGCAAGTCGGTGCCGGCGGTGGCGCTGACGCCGCGCCTTATGTTCATGTTTTTCGGATTGTTCACGGTCATCGCCTTGAGCGCCGGCGTTACCTTCAATGTGCTCACTATTGCGCTGCCGAAAATCGTCGACGAACGGCTCTCCGCCGATATGCCGCTGGTGCTGGTCGGCGGGATCGCCACCGCCGTACTGGTATGCGGGGCGCTGGCGCAATTGACCGTCGGGCGCGCGGTCGAATACCTCACGCCGCACGCGATCTTCGCCATCGTCACTGGCCTCGGATTCCTCGGCAATCTGTGGGCGGCCTACGCCGGGGGCCTGAGCCTGATGATCGCGCTGGCGATCGCGGTTGCTGCCATCTACGGGCAGGTCACCGTGCAGGACATGATCATGGCGCGCTACACGGCGGACGCCTGGCGCGGCCGCGTCTATGCGGTGCGCTATTTCCTGCTGTTTATTTCCGCCGGCGCCGCCATCGGCATGATCTCGCTGCTGCACGACCGCGGCGGCTTCTCGCTGGTGCTCGGCGCTAACGCGGTGATCGCGCTGGTGCTGTTTGCGATGACGCTTGCTTTGGTGGCGATGATCGTCAGCATCGAAGGCAAGCAAACCGCGCCGCAACCCGCGGAATAATCAGAACAGCGGCGGGATCAGGTTCTCGATCTTGATGCGCATTCGCTTCTTGACCAGCGCTGCGATACGGCTGCGGTGGCACTCGGCGGGGTCGCGCTCGTAACACAACAGCGCCACACGCCGTCCCGGCTTGATGAGCGCGATCAGTTCGGCGAGCGCCTTCTGGGCGCCGGCGGTCTTGATGTGCTTGTCGTAAATGCGCCAGAGCGTCTTGAAATCGCCGGCGCGCGCCGCCGTCCGGCCTGCCGCCGGCGTGCCAAGCTTCTGTAGGTGCAGGTAGGCGATGTCGTTTTCATCGAGCGCAGCGGCGAGTTGGCGCTTGGAAAAGCCCGGCCGGCGCGAGGCCGCAACCGCCCGGGTATCGACCAGCAAATCGACTTTGGCGCGCTTAAGCTCGCTGAAAACCGCGTCGGGCGTGGCCTTCTCGTAGCCAATCGTTAACAAGGTCTGCATTCGCTAGTCACAGATATGACACAAGTTGACGCTATACCGCAGTTCAGTCGGTGGTCGGATTTGTCGTGTATCGATCGCCGTGACGGCCACGATGAGATTCAAGGCGACGGCGGATGTACCCGCGCCTCTCATTTGTGGTCGTTTTTGTTTTTTCCCACCTACACCGCTATTTCTTCAGCCGCTCGATCAGCGCCATTGCCGCCGCCGGTGCGCGCAGTTTCGCTTCGTGGATGAAATAGACGAAAACGTCGCGCGGTTTCTTCACCGTGCTTTTTTTATCGACGCGCTGCAGATCGGGGGGTTCGCTGCCCACAGCCCAGACCTTGGCGCGTTTTGCCCAGGCATCGAGCGCCTTTGGCGGATAACCGGCCTTGAGCTTCTCATCGCCCTTCTGCAGCCGCGCATAGACGAAGTCGGCGGTGACATCGGCGATCTCGGTGTAACTGTCGTGCTCGGCATAGACGATGGCCACGCCAGCCTTGCGCGCGAGCGCGATGAAGGCGGGTGTCTTGAAGCTGTCGTGGCGCGGCTCGACCACATGGCGCAGCGCGCGTCCATCGAATTTCTGCGGCAGCAATTCGAGGAATTTGCCGAAATCACTTTCGTCGAATTTCTTGTAGGGCGTGAACTGCCACAGCAACGGCCCGAGCTTGTCGCCCAATTCGGTGATGCCGGAGTCGAGAAAGCGCCTGATCGAGTCGCCGGCCTCGCTTAGCACGCGGCGATTGACTGCGTAGCGCGGGCCCTTGAGCGCAAAGACAAATTCGTCGGGCACTTCGGTCGCCCATTTGCGGAACGCCGCCGGGGTCTGCGTGCGGTAAAAGGTGCCATTGACTTCGATCGAGGTGAGATGCTCGGAGGCATAAGCAAGCTCGCGGGCGTGCGGTAGTCCCTTCGGATAGAACACGCCGCGCCAGGGCTCGTAAGTCCAGCCGCCGACGCCGCAGAATATCCGGCCGGGTTTCGCGGTCATTGCAATCCCGCCATCGTAAATTGGTTCAGCGGCAGCTCCGCGATCGGCTCGCCGCTCGCCATGCCGGCAACAGCCTCGCCGATGGCGGCCGAGTGCTTGAAGCCATGCCCGGAACAGGGCGAGGCAACGATGACATTTGGCTGGCCGGGAAGCATGTCGATGACAAAGCGCGCGTCATGCGTGCAGGTATACATGCATACCGTCGTCTTGATGCATTCGCCGCTGACCCCGGGAAAAAAGTCGGCGGTATAGGTGTCGTACATGTCGGCGATCTCGGCGGGCGACACGTCGCGCTCGACCGCGTCCGCGGTCGTCGCCGCATCGTACTGCTCGGTCGCATTCTTGATCGCCGGCACCTCGGTTCCGATCCAGGGAAAACCGTAGATGGTCTGCTTGCGCGGCGTTTGCCAAATGAAGACTGGAAAGGCGCCAGGCCGGTAGCGGTCGGGCGACTCTTTACGGTCGATGCGGAACCAGCACAGCACCTGGCGCAGGATCTTGAAAGGAGCGGCCGCGGCCTGCGGCAGCAGCGTGGGCAGCCAGGCGCCGGCACTGATGACGGCCTTGCCGGCAGAATATGTCGCGCGCGCCGTCGTGACGGTGACGCCCGTACCGCGCGATTCGAAACCGGTGACGGTCTCGCCGTAGCTCAGCGTTGCGCCGAGCCGGGCTGCTTCGTCGAGCTGCGCCTTGACGCAGGCTTCGGGATGCAGGAATCCGCCGGTCGGTTCGAAATAGCCGCGGTCGCCATCGGCGATGCCGAACGCCGGAAAGCGCCGCCGGATGTCGGCATCGCTGAGCAATTCATGCGGCACTCCATGCGTGTTGGCGGCGTCGATGGTGGTTTGCAGAAAATCGGCGTTGCCGTGAGTCTTGGCGCGCTCGCCTTTGCCCGAGATGACCAGCAGCCCGTTCTGCACCAGCAGCGTCGTGCCGCTGGCCTGCTCGAGTTCGCGCCAGATCTCATTCGAGCGGCGGGCAAAGGGCGTGTATTGCGCGCCCTCGCCGCAGGCAAGGCGCGTGACCCGGGTATCGCCGTGGCTGGAGCCGAAGGCGTGCGGCGGGGTGAAGCGGTCGATGCCGAGCACCTTCGTGCCGCGTTTGGCCAGCTGGTAGGCCGTGGCCGAACCCATGGCCCCCAGCCCGACGACGATCACGTCAAATGTCTTGGTCACGCGAACCCTCAGTGTCGTGGCTCTCAAAGCCTCTCCAGCGTCAATGGTCAATAAAAAAGAGGCCGCCCGCGGGCGGCCTCTCGATTTTATCGCGATAGCGACTGGGCGTGGACGAATGTCCTTAGAAATCCATCCCGCCGCCCATTCCGCCCATTCCGCCGCCGCCGCCGGGCATTCCGCCACCCGCGCCCTTCTTCTGCGGCACTTCGGCGACCATCGCCTCGGTGGTGATCAGCAGTCCGGCGACGGACGCCGCACCCTGGATCGCCGAGCGCACGACCTTGGTTGGGTCGATGACGCCCTTGGTGACGAGGTTGCCGTATTCGCCAGCCTGCGCGTCGTAGCCGTAGTTGTACTGATCCTTTTCCAGGATCTTGCCAACCACGACCGAACCGTCAGCGCCGGCGTTGAGCGCAATCTGGCGCGCCGGCGACTGGATCGCCTTGCGCACGATGTCGACGCCGTGCTTCTGGTCCTCGTTGTCGGTCTTGACGCGCCTCAAAGCTTCGGTGGCGCGCAGAAGCGCGACGCCGCCGCCCGGCAGGATGCCTTCCTCGACCGCGGCGCGGGTCGCATGCATCGCGTCATCGACGCGATCCTTGCGCTCCTTCACCTCGATCTCGGTGGCGCCGCCGACGCGGATCACCGCGACGCCGCCGGCGAGCTTGGCGAGACGCTCCTGCAGCTTTTCACGGTCGTAGTCCGAGGTCGTCTCCTCGATCTGCGCCTTGATCTGCGCCACGCGCGCCTCGATGTCGGCCTTCTTGCCGGCGCCGTGGACGATGGTGGTGTTTTCCTTGTCGATCATCACCTTGCGGGCGCGGCCGAGCATGGCCACGGTGACGTTCTCGAGCTTGATGCCGAGGTCTTCAGAGATTGCCTGGCCGCCGGTCAGGACGGCGATATCCTGCAGCATGGCCTTGCGGCGATCGCCGAAACCCGGCGCCTTGACGGCAGCGACTTTAAGGCCGCCGCGCAGCTTGTTGACCACCAGCGTGGCCAGCGCCTCGCCTTCGACGTCTTCAGCGACGATCAGCAACGGCTTGCCCGACTGCACCACGGCTTCGAGCAGCGGCAGCAGTTCCTGGAGGCCCGACAGCTTCTTTTCGTAGATGAGGATGTAGGGGTCCTCCATCTCGGTGCGCATCTTGTCGGCGTTGGTGATGAAGTAAGGTGAGATGTAGCCGCGGTCGAACTGCATGCCTTCGACGACGTCGAGTTCGGTCTCGAGGCTCTTGGCCTCCTCGACGGTGATCACGCCCTCGTTGCCGACCTTCTGCATGGCCTTGGCGAGGAAGTTGCCGATTTCGGTGTCGCCGTTGGCCGAAATCGTGCCGACCTGGGCGATTTCTTCGTTTGAGGTCACCTTCTTTGAATTGGCCTTGAGATGCTCGACAATCGCCTCGACGGCGAGATCGACGCCACGCTTGAGGTCCATCGGGTTCATGCCGGCGGCAACCGCCTTGGAGCCTTCGCGCACGATCGCCGCGGCAAGAACCGTCGCGGTGGTGGTGCCGTCGCCGGCCTGGTCGGAGGTGCGCGATGCGACTTCCCGCACCATCTGCGCGCCCATGTTCTCGAACTTGTCCTCGAGCTCGATCTCCTTCGCCACCGTCACGCCGTCCTTGGTGATGCGCGGGGCGCCGAAGCTCTTGTCGAGCACGACATTGCGGCCCTTGGGGCCGAGCGTAACCTTCACCGCATTGGCGAGGATGTCGACGCCGCGCAACATGCGGTCGCGCGCATCGACGGAAAATTTAACGTCTTTTGCAGCCATAGTTTGTGTTCCTCTGATGTCTATTCTTGGGTTGGCAAGGCGCTCAGGCGGCCTTCTTCTTCGACGCGGCGCCGCCTTCGATGACGCCCATGATGTCGCTCTCCTTCATGATCAGGAGATCCTGACCGTCGATCTTGACTTCGGTGCCCGACCATTTGCCGAACAGCACGGTGTCGCCGACCTTCAGATCGATCGGGATCAGCTTGCCGGCCTCGTCGCGGCCACCGGGGCCGATGGCGACGATCTCGCCCTGCGAGGGCTTCTCCTGGGCGGTGTCGGGGATGATGATGCCGCCTGAGGTTTTTTCCTCGGCGTCGATGCGCTTGACGACAACGCGGTCGTGAAGCGGGCGGAACTTCATGGCAGTCCTCCTTAGTTATTGAACGGATTAGAGTTTTTGGCTTCCGGCATAACCCCTCGCCGGCACCTTGCAGGCAGGTGGGTGCGGGATTTTTGACCCGCAAGGGGTGTCCGCAAGTTTTTTAGCACTCATTTCGAAAGAGTGCCAACAATTTAAAATCAAGCGATTTCAGCAAGTTAATGCCCCTGTGAACACACCTTCGCAGGTCCGCTGGATTTGCCTTGGGGCACAGGGCCATCTCGGCAAGCTGTTAGCAGGCCCGTAGGGCTGCTGCTAACGCCTTGATTTTAAACAGTTTGTTTACCAATTCGGCTTGCAATGCCTAGCACCGGGATTGGAGACTTTCTGTCCGACATGATGGAGGACGTGAATGGTTTCGCGCGATTTCGTCAAACAGGTCCAAGGCTATGGCCTCACCACCGCACACATCCTGTACCGACGTCCCGATCATCGATGGCTGCTGCAATCCTATCTGTGGCAGGCCTACGATCTATTTCCCGAATTCCCCGAGCTGCAGAAGTTCTTGGAATTCTGGCAGGAGAAGCTGGAGGGTCCGCTGCATTCGGTGCAGGTCGCGCACTGCAAGCTGATCAAGCCGGCTGAGCTCAAGGCCATCAACGGCGAATTCCGTCTGCACTAGCTGCCTCGCTCGGCGAAGCCTCATTTCATGCCCGTGAAATGAATTAAGCCGTAGCTGAGAAGGCCGAGAAAGATCAGCGAGCCGGTCACCGCCACGGTGACGCGTGCGCCGGTGCGGGCAACGACCCGCACATCGACTCCCAGCCCCAGCGCGGCCATGGCAATAGTCGTGAGCACCGCCGCCGTGCGCGTGATCGCCGGCATGAAGGCCGCCGGGATCAGGTCGAGCGAACGCGCGGCCAACACCACGAGAAAGCCGACGATGAACCAGGGAACGAGCTCTGCGAACCGCGGCCGCGTGCCGGATCCGCTCTGCGCCGGTCGCAGCCGTCCGGCAAACAGCGAAAAACCGAGCACCACGGGTCCCAGCATCAGCACGCGCACCAGCTTGATGACGGTGCCGACCTGGTTGCTCAGCGCCCCGATCGGCAAGGTCGCCGCGAGTACCTGCGGCACGGCATAGACGGTCAGCCCGGCAAGGACGCCGTATTGTGTGAGCGACAAGCTCAGAATTGGCACCAGCAGAGGCAGAACAAGCACGACAACGACGCCGAGAACGGCGGTAAAGGAGATAGACGAGGCGATGTCGTCGCTGTCAGCGCCGATCACCGGCGCGATGGCCGCGATTGCCGAATTACCGCAAATTGAATTACCGCAAGCGATCAAAATCGCCATGCGCTGCGGTAGCCCGAGTGCGCGGCACATCACGTAGCTCACACCGAGCGCGACGGCGACGATGCAGGCGATGCCAACAATCAGTTGGGGACCGAGCGCTACGATAGTACTTACGCTCACCGCCGCGCCGAGCATGACAATTGCCAACTCAAGCACGAACTTGGCGCTGAAGCTGATACCGGGCTGCCAGCGCGGCCCCGGCTTCCACACGGTACGCACCGCGACCCCGATGAGGATCGCCAGCACGAGCGCCTCGAGGTAGGGCTGGCCAGCAAAATGGATTTCGACCTCCTGCAGCAATGTCGCGGCAATCGTGATCGCGACGCAGGCAAGCAGGCCCGGCAACAGAGTGCGCGTCATTGCGGCGGAACCCGTGACCTGGCGCGGATCGGAAAGATGGACGCGGCGGCCACCAGGCGGGCCGTAGCTGGCGGGTGCGGCACTAAAAAAGCCCCTTTAAAACGGTAACAATTGTGCGCCCGGCTTGCTATCGCGCGCCGATCCGTGAAAATGCACGAACTGCCGGGGCCAAAGCAATCGATAAGGGGAAAATACCCGTGGCCCGCATTCGCTTCGATTTCGGCTCGCTTACGCTCGACGCCGAGTTGCTCGACACCCCCACCGCCGCAGCAATTGCAGCGGCCCTGCCGCTGACGTCCTCGGCGTTGACCTGGGGCGAGGAGGTCTATTTCGACGTGCCGGTCGATATGGAACGGGAAAAGGACGCACGCTCAGTGATCACGCCGGGCGAAATTGCCTATTGGCCGCAAGGCCCGTCAATCGCAATCGGGTTTGGCCGCACGCCGATATCCAAGGGCAATGAGACGCGGCTGGCGAGCCCCTGCAACGTCTTCGCCAAGGCCACCGGCAACGTGAAGACGCTGGCCAAGATCCGTACGGGTACGGAAGTCAAGGTGAGCAGGCTCGATTAAAGCTCAGTCTGGTTTGGTGCGCCGGCGCACCATGCTCAGCGTGAGGTCCCAGGCGTTGCGGATGTTGATCACCAACAGGACCACCAGCGCGACGGCAAGGACGTCGAAGCCGCCCTCGATCTCCCGGTGGATCATCCAGGCCGCGCCGAGCAGAGCGGCGTATCCAATCAGCGGTAACAGCCCATAGCCGAGGTGGTCCTGTAAATATTCGGTCCACCGATTGCGCAGCAGTTGAATGGTCGTAAAAGTCGAAACGCCAATTCCGACCAATGCGCAGAGACCGATCAGCGCGGCATAGAAATTTGCCGAGTGCTCGGGGATCAGCGCCACAGCCGAAATCACAAATACGGCGGCGAAGTGAACAACGACCGGACTGAAAAAGGCACGCGTCGCATTGGCGCGGTCTTCGGTCAGGAATCCGGCGCCGAGCGAGACCGCGACAAACAGCAGCGCGACCAGAGTTGCGCCGGCAGTACCGACGAGCAGATAGAAATCCCCCCATCCGTGCAATGCGTGCGCGATCTCCATGCGGTCTAGCCGCGTCCGACGAACGGCATCTTGTTGGCCATCACCGTCATGAACAGTACGTTGGCGTCGAGCGGAAGGCTCGCCATGTAGGCGACCGCATTGCCGACGTTCATGGCGTCCATGCGCGGCTCCGGAATCTTCTGCCCGTTCGGCTGTAGCACCCCGTCCACCATGCGATCAGTCATCGGCGTTGCGGCGTTGCCGATATCCACCTGCCCGCAGCAGATGTCGTATTGGCGGCAGTCGAGCGAAGTCGATTTGGTCAGACCCGTTACGGCATGCTTGGTCGAGGTATAGGCGACCGAAAACGGCCGCGGCGCATGCGCCGAGATAGAGCCGTTGTTGATGATGCGGCCGCCACGCGGGTTCTGCGCCTTCATGATCTTGATGGCTTCCTGCGTGCACAGAAACATGCCGGTCAGATTGGTAGCCACCACGTTCTGCCAGGTCTCGAACGGAAGGTCCTCGAGCGGCACCGGCGGCGCGCCCATGCCGGCGTTGTTGAACAGCACGTCGAGGCGGCCGAAGCTTGATTTCACCTTTTCAAAAAGCGCGATGATCGACTCCCGCTTGGTGACGTCGGTCGGCACCGCGAGCGCCTGCGAGCCAGCGGCATTGACCTCGCCGGCGACCTGCTCGAGCGGCTCCTTGCGGCGGCCGGCCAGCACCAGGCTGTAGCCGGCCTTGGCCAGCGCATTGGCGACCGCCCGGCCCACGCCCGTTCCAGCCCCGGTCACCAGCGCAATTTTTGCAGACGCACTCATTGGTTTTCCTTCCCTGAGATCGTTGGAAGGATCGCCATATCATACCGGCGCCCGGGGAATAAGGGGCCGTCCGCCGGGCAGGGGCTGCTAGCTCGCCAGCGCAGCCGTTTCGTCGTGGGGCCCGAACGATGCGGGCGACTTCAGCCGCTCGGAAATCTGGTCGGCGGCGACCGCCTTGCCGAAGCGATAGCCCTGCATGCAATGCACGCCGGCGGCGCGCAGGAACAGCTGCTGATCGGCGGTTTCCACGCCTTCGGCCGTCACTTTCATGCCGAGGCCGCGGCCGAGACTGACGACCGCGTGCACGATCGCGGCGGCGTCCGCGGCTTTTTCGATCGAGAGCACGAAGCTGCGATCGATCTTGAGCTTGTCGAAGGGGAAGCGGCGCAGATAGAGCAGCGAAGAATAGCCCGTGCCGAAATCGTCGAGGGCAAGCTTCACACCCAACGCCTTGAGCCGGCGCATGCCGGCCTCGGCGCTGTCGACGTTTCCGAGCAGGATGCTTTCGGTAAGTTCAAGTTCGAGCCGCGAGGGATCGAATTGCGTCTCGGCCAGCGTACGCTCAACCACCTCGGCAAAATCGGCGCGGCGGAATTGCAGCGGCGAGACGTTGACGGCGACGCTCAAGCCGGGCCAGGCCTTGCCGTCGAGCAGGGCGCGCCGCAAGGCCCAGGCGCCGAGCTCGATGATCAGGCCGCTATGTTCCGCGGCTGGAATGAACTCGCTGGGCGGAATTACGCCGCGCGTCGGATGCGTCCAGCGGCACAGCGCTTCGACGCCGACCATCACCTCACCGCTGTTGTTGACGATCGGCTGATAGTGAAGCTCGAGGCCGTCGCTCTCGATTGCCTCGCGCAGATCGCCTTCGAGCAGCTTGCGGTTCGATAATTCTGCATCCATCGCCGCGTCATAAATGCAGGCGCGGTTGCGGCCTTCGCTCTTGGCCCGGTAAAGTGCGATGTCGGCGTAGCGCATGATGTCGGCGGCAGCGCCGCAATTGCGGTCGATGACGGCGATTCCGATTGAGGCGCCGATGACGATATTCTGGCTATTGATCGAATAGGGCGCGCACAACGCGGCGATGATGCGCTGCGCCATCGCCAGCATCTGTTCACGGTCGTCTCCGATCGAGGAAATCACCGCGAATTCGTCGCCGCCCAATCGCGCCACAAGATCGCTGCCGCGCAGCGTGTGAGACAGGCGCAGCGTCACGTTACGGATCAGCTCGTCGCCGACGTGATGGCCGAGCGTGTCGTTAACGTCCTTGAAATGGTCGAGATCGATGTAGAGGACCGCGGCGGCCGAGGAGCCGGCGCAGACCTCTTCGATCACCGCCTCCAGGCGCTCGCCGAAAAAAATACGGTTAGGCAGGCCGCAGAGCGGATCGTGCATGGCGAGGTGACGCAGACGCGACTCGCCGGCGACGATTGCAGCGGCGGTGCGGCGCATATAACGCAACACGAACGCGGCGAGCAGGGCAAAGCCGGCAAGCGCGACGGTGACAAAAGGAACGACGCTGTTGACGATTTCGGCGCCCGGCTGACTTGGCGTCCAGACGAAACGCGCGATCGGCTTTCCGCTCGCGTCGCGGAGCACATAGACGTGGCGGGTCGTCGGTGGGTCTTCGGGATTGAGCCTGCGCAGATGCGCGAGCTGCAGGCGCGAGGCGATATTGGCGAGCACCTTGTTGTCGATGAATTTCACCGAGAGGATAACCGGCGCGGCGTCGTCGAGCGCCTGGGGCGTATCGGCGAACGGGCCAATGGCGGCGGCGGCGACGATGGCCGGCCGATGCATGAACTCGCGAATTACCGCGGCATAGGGGTGAGCGCCACGCGAGTACGGGCTGGAGTCGCCATGAAGGACCACCGTGGGCACGTCGGCGTCGCGGCCGCGGATATAGGCGAGCAGACCGGCAAAATCGCCGCGGGCGTGGCCGAACCAGTCGGCATCGGCAGTCTGGCGCGCTGTCATTGACATCAGCAACTCGTCGTTGCCGTCGAGGATGGCCACATAGTCGTGGCCGTAATCCTGTTCGAGCGGCAGACCGATATGCTGCTCGGCCCACGTGCGATCGAAGTTGCCACGCACGTGCTGGATCGCCTGATCGAGGCTGGCGATGCGACGTACTTCGCGCAGCACGCGCTCGCCGTGGCTGATCAGGGCGTGAGAGAACAGCGACTGCTCGTGTTCGATCGCGACCTCGTCGGCGCGCTCCGCCGACGAAAGCACGGCGACGACGATGCAGACGATGGCGATGGCAACGATGGCGCCGATCGGGACCACGACGCTCAATCGCGCACGGTCCCAACTCGTGTAACTGCGCTCGGTCTGGGTCCGCGAGCGGCCCGATAAAAACACCGACTTGCCCCTTAACACGTCGCACCCGTTAGACTTTTCGGCGCCGACGCTAGGGGAGAAAGCTTGCCATTCGCTTTCGTTGCCTTACGCGCCAGGCTTGCCTGGCGCGCAACGCGGCAATTCGTTCGGTGGTATTAATCGGAGGTTAAGAAAAACGTCACGCCGGAGTGCGGTACGGCGGGCGGGGTATGGCGATGTGGGCGGCCCGCAGCGCCGCCGACCAGCGTTCGCGCAAATCCTGGAAGTAGGGTTCCCCCGGCTCGATGCGGTAATTGACCTCCGGATTGCAGGAATCCCGGCGGGCGACGAGCAGGTCGATCGGCAGCCCGACCCCGAGGTTGGAGCGCATTGTAGAGTCCATGGAGATCAGGCCGATCTTGAGCGCGTCATAAAGGTCTGTCTCGAAACCGATGGCGCGGTCGAGCACAGGTTTGCCGTATTTGTGCTCGCCGATCTGCAGATACGGCGTGTCGGTGGTGCACTCGATGAAATTCCCCGCCGAGTAGATCATGAACAGGCGCAGGCGCCCGCCCTTGATCTGGCCGCCGAACAGGAAGGCGACATCGTGGTCGACCTCGGCGGCGTCGAGTGCCTTGCCTTCGAGGTTCTGCACCATGCGAATGGTGCGCCCGATGCGCTGCGCCGCCTGAAACATGGTCGGCGCGTTCATCAGCGTCTCGCGCTCGCCGGTTTCCGGATTGTCGACGCCTTCGGTTAGCGTCGAGCGCACGGTCTGGCTCAGCGACAGATTTCCGGACGAAGCGAGCGCCAGGATGCGTTCGCCCGGCTGCGTATAGACATGCAGCTTGCGAAAGGTGGAGACGTTGTCGAGGCCGGCATTGGTGCGCGTGTCGGCAATCATCACCAGGCCTTCGCGCACGAGAATTCCGCAACAATATGTCATGGGATTGTTTGAGCGTCCTTGTCTTTTCGGCTTGCAAAAGTATAGCGACCGGAACCGGCGGCAGGCAAATAGGGCGTTTTATGTCTGCGATTGCTGCCGCGCCTGCGCGACCTGAACCGCGACCGTCATCGTTTCGCCGCTGCCGCCCAGACGGGTGCCGCGGACCGGCGCTGCGCTGAGATAATCGAGGCCCATTGCGACCCGCACATGCGCATCGGTGGCGCAGACCTTGTTGGCGGGGTCAAAGCCGATCCAGCCGAGGCGATCGACATAAGCCTCGGCCCAAGCATGGCCTGCGTCCTGCGCCGTCACGCCGTCGTCGCGATAGAGATGCCCGCCGACGTAGCGTGCCGGAACGCCGAGTTGGCGCGCGGCGGCGATGAAGATATGAGCCAGGTCCTGGCAGACGCCGCGGCGCAGCTTGAAGGCATCCGCCGCCGTCGTCGCTGCCCGCGTCGGGTCCGGGTCGTAAGTCACCTTGCCGTGGACCTCGCGCAGCAGTTCGTGCAGCAGCGCCAACGTATCCCCCCCGCTTCCGGCACGGGTCGCCTCGGCAAATTCCACAATCGCCGGGTCTGCGTGAGTGAGGTCTGTCTCGCGCAGAAACAGCGCCGGCGGAAAGCGCTCGACTGCGCCGGCGACGACGCCGTTGGTATCCTGGGTGTCGATCTCGCCATCGACGGCGATCGAAAGCCGCGTGAAGGGGCCCTCGGCGGTAAAGGAATGCGTTACGTTGCCGAAGGCGTCCTCGTGCTGATGCAATTCGCAATCCTCCGATAGGTCGATGCGCCAACTCACCACGTACTGACTGTCGTGGTTGCGCGGCGTCAGCCGCAGCATCTGCGTCACCGCAGCCGGCGGCGTGTCGTAATGGTAGGTGGTGGCGTGAGAGATGCGGATACGCATGACGGTCGCAGCCGGGCTGGTCGGCCCATAAATTCTAGCACAGACCGGCAGGTCTGCTCATAGCAAGAATTGCTCGGTGATGGCGCTGCCGACTCGGTTATTCTCGTTGATGAATTCGTCGATGTATTCGTGCAGCCCGCGCTGAAAGATGCCGTCCATTTTGCTGTTCTGCAACCGGGTACGGATGCCGCGCGCCTGGCGCTGCGCCGGGCCCTGGCGGCCATAGGCCCCGGCGATCTGGTCGAGGTTGCGCACGATCGCCTCGTAGCAGGAGGCCAGCGACCGCGGCATCTCTTCCTTGAGGATCAGGAGATCGGCGACCAGCCAGGGCTTGAGACTTTCGCGATAGACCCAGTGATAGGAGGTGAGCGCCGATACCGAGCGCAAAATCGCCGCCCACTGGAAATAATCGAGCGGGCCGCCGACCCGCTCGTTGTCGGGCAGCAGCAGGTGATATTTCACGTCGAGGATGCGCGCGGTGTTATCGGCACGCTCGACGTAAACGCCGAGGCGGGAAAACCAGTAGGCGTCGCTGCGCAGCATGGTCCGGTAAGCCGAGCCGTCATAGCGCAACGAGGACTCCTGCACCCAGCGCAGGAAGCGGGAGAATTCCTCCCGCGACGTGGGCCCGTTGCCATAGCGCTTGAGCTCGAGCCATGTGCCGTTGATGGCGTCCCACATTTCCATGGTCAGCGCCGTGCGCACCGCGCGGGCGTTTGAGCGCGCGAGCTCGAAGCAGGAGCGGATCGAGGATGAATTGGTGGTGGAGAAGGCGAGGAAGTCGGTGACGTTCTGCTCGTTGGCCTCTTCGTATTGCTTAAAGAAGGCGCGGGCGCAACCGGCGGTGAGCACCGCCGATTCCCATTCATTGCTGGTGCCGACATAGGCAAGCGGCAGCGCCGAGAGGCGCTGCGTCGCGTCGAGAATGCGCGCGAGGTATTCCGCGCGCTCGACGTAGCGCGACAGCCAGAACAGATTATCGGCGGTGCGGGAGAGCATCGTTCAGATCGTCGGCCTCATCCGTCCAAAACCCAGGTGTCCTTGGTGCCGCCGCCCTGGCTCGAGTTGACCACCAGCGAGCCGGCCTTCATCGCCACGCGCGTCAGGCCGCCCGGCACGATGCGCACGCCGTCGGTGCCGGTGAGCACGAAGGGGCGCAGATCGACGTGACGCGGCGCAACGCCGGCGTCGACGCAGGTCGGGCAGGTCGAGAGCGCGAGCGTTGGCTGGGCGATGAAGTTCTTCGGCGCGGTCTTGAGCTTGGCACGGAATTGCTCGATCGCCACCTTGCTCGCCGCCGGCCCGATCAGCATGCCGTAGCCGCCGGAGCCGTGCACCTCTTTCACCACCAGTTCGGGGAGATGATCGAGCACATAGGCGAGGTGTTCCTCCTCGCGGCAGCGCCAGGTCGGCACGGTTTTGAGCAGCGGCTCTTCGCCCAGATAGAATTTCACCACCGCCGGCATGAAGCTGTAGATCGCCTTGTCGTCCGCGATCCCCGTGCCCACAGCGTTTGCCAGCGTCACGTTGCCGGCCTGATAGGCGGTCATCAGGCCCGGCACGCCGAGCACCGAGTCGGGGCGGAAGGTGAGCGGATCGATGAAGTCGTCGTCGATGCGGCGGTAGATGACGTCGACGCGCTTTGGCCCTTGCGTCGTGCGCATGAACACGGTTTCGTTTTTCACGAACAGGTCGCGGCCTTCGACCAATTCGACGCCGAGCTTATCGGCAAGGAAAGAATGTTCGTAGTAGGCCGAGTTGAAGACGCCGGGTGTGAGCAGCACCACCGTCGGCTCACGCATTGCGCTTACCGGCGCCACCGATTTGAGAGTCGCCAGCAATTCGTCTGGATAGTTCTCCACCGGCGCGATGCGGTGGCGCGAGAACAATTCTGGAAACAACCGCATCATGATTTCGCGGTTCTCCAGCATGTAGGAGACGCCGGAGGGCGTGCGCGCATTGTCCTCGAGGACGTAGAAGGTGTCGGCGTCGACGCGGATGATGTCGATGCCGGCGATATGGACGTAGATGTCGTGCGGCACGCTTTGCCCGCTCATTTCCGGACGGAAGGCGGGATTGCGGAACACCAGATCGTCGGGCACGACGCCGGCGCGCAGGATCTCGCGCGCGCCATAGATGTCCTTGATGAACAGGTTGAGCGCCTTGACGCGCTGGACCAGGCCTTTTTCCACCAGCCGCCATTCGGCGCCGGAAATGATGCGGGGGATGACGTCGAAGGGGATCAGCCGCTCGGTGGCGTCGGCCTCGCCATAGACCGCGAAGGTGATGCCGATACGGCGGAACAGGAGTTCGGCCTCGCGGCGGCGGTAATCGAGCACGTCGGCGGGGACCTCATCGAGCCAGCGCGCCAGCTCGCCATAGGCCGGACGCACCACACCGTCGGTCCCCTTCATCTCGTCGAAGGCAGTCGCCATTCCAAGACCCCAGCACCAGCTACTCCGGCACCCCGCCGCGAGGCGTATTCCCTTGCTCCTCCGGGGAATTCCCGGCTCATCCCGTCATTGAACTGCAATCTTCAGGCCAAAGGAAACGCCCAAGGCGAGGAAAGAGGGACGAAGCGGTGCAGGGTGAAACCGCCCGGTTCAGTGCAGGGTCCGGGATTTACGCATAGAATATTGCCTATATTTTGGGCGGCTTTTGGATTGTACAAGGGGCCGGCCGCGGATTGCCTCGCTTGAGCCGTGCCGAGGGCCGGGCTACCTGTTCCGGCCACACTGACAAAGGAAAGCAGCCCATGCCGACACCCGAGATCGTCACCGCGGCGGTTCTCGTCATCGGCGACGAAATTCTGTCGGGGCGGACCAAGGACAAGAACATCGGCTACATCGCCGAATACCTCACCGCCATGGGCATAGACCTGCGTGAGGTGCGGGTTGTAACCGACGTAGAAGCCGAGATCGTCGGCGCCGTAGATGCGTTGCGCGGCCGATATACCTACGTGTTCACCACCGGCGGCATCGGCCCCACGCACGACGACATCACCGCCGACTCGATCGCCAAGGCGTTCGGCGTGCCGCTCGATTTCGATCCGCGCGCGGTCGCCATCATGAAGGAACGCCTGGCCAAGACCGGCGGCGAGCTCAACGAGGCGCGCATGCGCATGACCCGCATCCCGCGGGGCGCCGCGCTGGTCAACAACAAGGTGTCCGGCGCGCCCGGCTTCTGGATCGGCAACGTCATCGTTATGGCGGGCATTCCGGCGGTGATGCAGGGCATGCTCGACGACGTCGGCCCCAAGCTCAAAGGCGGCGCCAGACTGCTGTCGGAAACCATCCGCGCCGATGCCAAGGAAGGCGACGTCGGCACCGAGCTCGGCGCGGTCGCCAAGGCCAACCCCGACACCATCATCGGCAGTTACCCGTTTGTCGACGATGCGCTCGGCCCCAATACCAATATCGTCGTGCGCTCGCGCGATCCGCAGAAGCTGGCGCAGGCGAAAAGCGCGGTCGAAGACATGCTGCGGAAAGTGAAGGCGCAACTCGCCACTCCACCCCGCTGAACATTCTGGACATCATTCATGGCAAAAACCGATAGCCCGCCGCGCCCGGAAAAAGTCTTTCCGGTGTCATGGGACCAGTTTCACCGCGACACCCGCGCGCTGACCTGGCGCCTGCACGAGGCGGGGCCGTTCGAGGCGATCGTCTGCATCACCCGCGGCGGCCTGGTGCCGGCCGCGATCGTGGCGCGCGAACTCAACGTGCGCATCATCGAGACCGTGTGCATCGCGAGCTATCACGATTACAAGAACCAGGGCGACATCAAGGTGATGAAGGGCGTTGGCCCGGAAGTCACCTCGATGCGCGGGCAGGGCAAGGGCGTGCTCATCGTCGACGACCTGGTCGACACCGGAAAAACCGCGCGCATGGTGCGCGATATTCTCCCCGCCGCGCACTTCGCCACGGTCTATGCCAAGCCGATGGGCCGGCCGCTGGTCGACACCTTCATCACCGAAGTCTCGCAGGACACCTGGATCTATTTTCCCTGGGACACGGCGCTCGCCTTCGCGCCGCCGATCCGCGAGGGCGGCGACTGAACGCTTCATCGGATAAGCAAATGAGAAATGCCGGGAGGAGACCATGCTGAATAGGCGCCAGTTCGTCGGGACCGCGGCTGCGGCGGCCGCCGTCGGTATGAGCGCGGCCGAAGCGGCCACATATCCCGACCACACGATCCGCATTCTCGTCGGCTATGCCGCGGGCGGCGGCGTCGATATCGTGGCGCGGCTGCTCAGCGAGCCGATGAAAGCGGCCTTCAATCAGACCGTCATCGTCGAGGACCGGCCGGGCGCGAGCGCGATGATTGCCACCAATGCCGTCGCCAAGGCGCAACCCGACGGCTACACGCTGCTGGCCTGCGCATCGGGCGAAGTCGCGATCAACCAGTTTCTGTTCAAGGACAAGATGGCCTACAACGCCGCCAGGGAATTGGCGCCGCTGGCGCTGGTCGGCATTGTGCCCTGTGTCGTCGTCGTCGCCGCGACGACGCCGGTGCATAACCCGCAGGAGTTGATCGCCTACGCCAAGGCCAATCCCGCCAAGCTGTCGTTTTCCTCGTCCGGCGTCGGCAATCCGCAGCAACTGGCCGGCGAGTTGATGAACACCATGGCCGGCATCCATGTGCTGCACGTGCCCTATCGCGGCTCGGCGCCGGCGGTGACGGACGTTGCCACCGGCGCGGTGACCATGAGTTTTTCAAGCCTGGCCGCGGCGCTGCCGCTCATCCAGGACGGCAAGTTGCGCGCGGTCGCCGTCACATCGCGTGAGCGCATGCCGCAGTTGCCGGATGTGGCGCCGTTGAGCGAAGGATCGCCGGGCCTGAAAGACTACGAACTGCTCAACTGGTTCGGCATGTTCGCGACCGCCGGAACGCCGCCCGAGATCGTCGAGCGCCTTAACGGCATCGTTAACACCGCGCTTAGAGACAAGACCATGGCCGACAAGCTGATGGTGCAGGGAATCGTGCCGAAACCGATGACGGTTGCGCAATACACGGCCTTCGTCGAAGCGGAGACGAAGAAATTCGGCAAGGTGGTCGAGGATGCCAATATTAAGCTGAGCAATTAGTCGTCAATTTGGTGTAGTGTGGCGCGGCAGCCGGGAGGAAACCCATGAACGTCAAGCCCAATACCAAGGATGCAAAGCCGGTCGATGATCTGCGCTCGCATCATCTCAAGCCCAAGGACATGGCGTGGGAGAAGCAGCGTTTCCCCGGCTGCGAGATCAAGCCGCTGTTGTTCGACGCCAAGAGCGGGCTCGCCACCATGCTGGTGCGCATGCAGCCGGGCGCGGTATTGCCCGACCACGAGCACGTGTTGATCGAGCAGACCTACGTGATCGAGGGTTCGCTGGTCGACAAGGAAGGGCCCGACGCCGGCACCGAGGTCGGCCCCGGCGAGTTCGTCTGGCGCCCGGCGGGCAGCCGCCATGTCGCCTGGAGTCCCAAGGGTGGGCTGTTCCTCGCCATGTTCCAGATCCCCAACAAGTTCTTCGAGACGGACGGCCGCGTGGTCGACGCCTCCGGCAAGGACTGGGATGCGAGCTGGGGCAAGTTATTAGCCGGCTAGCGTAACGCAACCGCCGCGTGGGCTCTCCCGCCGCGTGGTGGGAGCGCAAGTCCACGCGCGGACGTGGCGGAATGGTAGACGCAAGGGACTTAAAATCCCTTGGGAGTAATCCCGTCCGGGTTCGAGTCCCGGCGTCCGCACCAAAAATAAACAAATTCCAAGCACACTGACGGCCGATGGCGAGGACCGGGAGCCGAAGGATCATGCGCCGCGCCGTTTTTGGCGCTGGGCTCGCCGTACTCTTGTCCGGCTGCGGTACCTCGCTGCAGACCTCGAGCCTGCTGGTGGCGCCGGGCAAATACGACATCTACAGCTGCGCGCAGATCGCCGACCGCATGCAGGACGTCGACACCGAGGGAAAAAAACTGGAAGGGCTGATGGCGCGCGCCAGCCAGGATGCCAGCGGGCGCTTTGTCAGCAATATCGCCTACGAGCCGGATTACCTCACCAATCGCGGCGAGATGAACGAGTTGCGCAAATCCGCGGCGGCGAAGAACTGCACCAATCTGCCGGTCGCCGCGGCGCCGGGAAAGCGCGCCAGCGACACCGTCATTCGCTGATTGGAACTTTTTCGGCGGCCTGCCATTATGGTTCAGCGACAAAGGTTGCGTCGCATCATTGAACGGGGGCGGCCATGGGCCTGATCATCAGTATTCTGATTACGTTTCTCGTCATCATCCTGGTGCTTTATCTCATCAACATGTTGCCGATCGACGGGCGCGCCAAGCAGATCGTGCGCGTCGTCGTGATCATCATCGGCGTGCTGTCGCTGCTGAAATATCTCGCCGTTTACTGAGCGGGTTTCCGGATCGACACCAGCGAGCCGTCGGCAAGGCCGAGCACCAGCACGGTCATGTTGCCGTTGCGCATGATGCCGATATTGGTCTGTGCCTGCGCCGGCAACGGCAGGTTGGCGATCTCACGCGGCTGCGGCACGAAGGCGATAAAGCGCAACGCCTTGCGATCGAGCGACGGCAGCGCAAGATCGGCGACGCCGTCGCCGTCGAAATCGGCGGCAGCCGCCATGTCGAGCGCGCGCGAACCGGCGATGTGGTTGGTAGTGTCAGGCAGCTCGGCCACTTTATGCAGCGCGCTGCCGTTGAAATTCCAAAGCTCAAGCATGCCGACGGCATGCGGCTCGCGCACCAGCGCGATATCGAGCCTGCCGTCGCCGGTGAAGTCGGCAATGCCGGCGGGAGCGAGCCAGCGGTGCGGCGCACCCAGCGGCGGCGTTTCGGCGACGATCTGGTAGCGGCCGCGGCGTTCGGCGATCACGGCAAGCGCCGACCCGCGCTTGAGATAGGATTTGACCACGACCACCGCGTCGTGCCCGTTGCCCTCGAAATCGGCGATCCGCGGCTCAAGGTCCTCGAACACGGCGTCGTCGTCGAGCTTGACCTCCTGGCGTTTGCCGTCGCGGGTTTCGATGATCAGGCTGCCGGCTTCGGTCTTGTCGCCGAGAGCGCCGTGGTCGTAGCGCGTGGTCGGCGCGGCAAGCCAGGCGCGCGCGATATCGTACTTGCCGGCGGCGACCTGGCTGTCCGGCAACGCGCCTTCGGGAAGCTGTGGCTTTTGCGGGCTGTCGATGAATTTCAGTACGGCTTTGTCGCCGGCGATCGACACCTGATACCAGAGCCCGCCGGCATTGACCTGGACCTGCCCGTCGACGGTCTCCACGGCCGTAACGCGGGCCGGGGCGTTGATTTTCTGCACTTGCCAGTCGGCGGCATGGGCGGCACCGGCGCAGGCGATTGCGCCCAGGCAGACGAACAAAATCCGGCGCATCGGCGACCTAAAGCTGGACACGGCGCAACCGCAAGGCATTGCCGACGACGCTGACCGAAGACAGCGCCATCGCCGCGGCGGCGATGATGGGCGAGAGCAGGAGCCCGAACGCAGGATAGAGCACGCCGGCCGCAATCGGAACACCGGCGGCGTTATAGACAAAAGCAAGCGCGAGATTTTGCCGGATATTGGACATGGCCGCCGCCGACAGCGCGCGCGCCTTGACGATGCCGTTGAGGTCGCCCTTGAGCAATGTAATGCCGGCGCTTTCGATGGCCACATCCGAACCGCTGCCCATGGCGATGCCCACTTGCGCCGCCGCGAGCGCCGGAGCGTCGTTGACGCCGTCGCCGGCCATGGCGACGACGCGGCCCTCGCGGCTGAGTTTTTCGATCACCGCACTTTTCTCGGCGGGCAGCACGTCCGCTTCCACGTGTGCGATGCCGAGGCGTTTGGCGACGGCGAGTGCTGTGGTGCGGTTGTCGCCGGTGAGCATCACGACCGAGATGCCCTCGGCGGCGAGCGCCTTGAGCGCGGCGGGCGTCGTCGCCTTGACCGGGTCGGCGATGGCGATGGCTCCCGCCAGTTTGCCGTCGGCGGCAAGGAAAACGACCGTGGCGCCATCCTGGCGCAGCCGTTCGGCCTCTGGCGCCAGCGCCGCGGCGGCGATGCCGAGATCGGCGAGGAATTTTGCGTTGCCGAGGGCGAGGCGCGTGCCACCGACCGTGCCGGTCACGCCCTTGCCGGCGGGCGCATCGAATTCGCCGGCGGTTGCCAAATCGACGCCGCGTTCGGCCGCGGCCTTGACGATCGCCGCGGCGATGGGATGCTCGCTGCCGCGTTCGAGGCTGGCGGCGAGGTGCAAGACCTTGGACTCGTCGAAGCCGGGCAGGGCGATGATCGCCACCACCTTCGGCTTGCCTTCGGTCAGCGTTCCGGTCTTGTCCACCACCAGTGTATCCACTTTTTCCATGCGCTCCAGCGCTTCCGCATTCTTGATCAACACGCCTTCCTGGGCGCCGCGGCCGACGCCGACCATGATCGACATCGGCGTGGCGAGACCGAGCGCGCACGGGCAGGCGATGATCAGCACGCTCACCGCCGCGATGAGCCCATAGGCAAAGCGCGGCTCCGGCCCCCAAATTGTCCAGGCGGCAAAGGCGGCGAGCGCCACCGCGATCACCGTCGGCACGAACCAGGCGGCGACCCGATCGGCCAGCCGCTGGATCGGCGCGCGGCTGCGTTGTGCGTTCGCCACCATCTGCACGATTTGAGACAGAAGTGTGTCGCGCCCGACCTTGTCCGCGCGCATGACGAAGCTGCCGCTCACATTCATCGTCCCGCCGATGACATGCGCTTCGGCCTCCTTGGTCACCGGCATGGATTCGCCGGTCACCAGGGATTCGTCGAGCGAGGAGCGGCCCTCGAGCACGGTGCCGTCGACCGGCACCTTGTCGCCGGGGCGCACGCGCAGGCGGTCGCCGACATGCACGAGGTCGAGCGAAATTTCCTCGTCGCTGCCGTCAGGCCTGACGCGGCGCGCGGTGCTCGGCGCGAGATCAAGCAACGCGCGGATGGCGCCGGACGTTGCTTCGCGCGCGCGCAGTTCGAGCACCTGGCCAAGCAGCACCAGCACGGTGATCATGCTGGCGGCCTCGAAATAGACCGCCGGCGCGCCGTGACCACGAAACGCCGGCGGGAAAATCTCCGGCGCCAGCGTGGCGGCGACGCTGGCGAGATAGGCGACGCCGGTGCCCATGGCAATCAGCGTGAACATGTTGAGATTGCGGGTGACGAGCGATTGCGCCCCGCGCACGAAAAACGGCCAGCCGGCCCACAACACCACCGGCGTGGCGAAGGCGAATTGAATCCAGTTCGACAGGGCGGGCGCCAACCAGTGCACGCCGAAATGCCCGCTCATCTCCACGGCCATCACCGGCAGCGCCAGCGCGAGCGCGGTCCAGAATCGGCGCGTCATGTCGAGAAGTTCGGGGTTGGGACCGGTCGCGGCGGCCGGCATGTCCGGCTCCAGCGCCATGCCGCAGATCGGGCATGACCCGGGGCCGGCCTGGCGGATGTCGGGGTGCATCGGGCAGGTGTAGATTGCGCCTTCGGCCGCGGGTTCGGGCTCGCGCTTGACGAGGTACTTCTGCGGATCCGCAGTGAACTTGGCCTTGCAGCCAGCGCAGCAGAAGAAATAACCGCGGCCCCGATAATCGGCGCGGTGCTTGGCGGCCGCGGGATCGACCGTCATGCCGCAGACCGGGTCGGTTTCGCGCCCGGCCGGCGCCGCGTGATGGTGATGATGCTCCGCCGCACGCATGACTTGCCTCAAATACCCCTAGGGGGTATATAGCGCGCATGGCAAAGGACAGCAAGGCGGCAACGCTCAAGCGTCTCGGCCGCATCGAGGGCCAGGTGCGCGGGCTTGCCCGCATGGTCGAGCATGACCGCTACTGCATCGACATCGTCACGCAGATCGCCGCGGTGCGCGCGGCGCTGCGCCGCGCCGAGGAGGAAATCCTGCGCGGCCACGTGGCGCACTGCGTCGAGCACGCCATCAAGAGCGGCGACAAGCGTGACCAGCGCCGCAAGGTCGCCGAACTCATGGATGTGATGGGCCGCGCTTCGCGCTAGGTTTTGCCGCTAGGCGTATGTCTGCCGCGCCAGCGCCACGCCGGCGCCGAGCGCCTTGAGCTTCGCCTCGGCGATGTCGCGCCGCATCGGCGCCATGCCGCAGTTGGTGCAGGCGACGATGCGCTCCTTCGGCACGTACGCCATGACCTCGCCGATCAGGCCGGCAATCTGTTCCGGCGTCTCGACGGCGTCGGTGGCCACGTCGATGACGCCGATCAGCACGTCCTTGCCCGCGAGCAGCGACATCAGCTTCATCGGCACCCGCGAATTGATGCATTCGAGCGAGACCTGACCGATGCGGCTTTTCGCCAGCGCCGGGAAAACCTCCTCATATTGGCGCCACTCGCCGCCGAGGGAATTTTTCCAGTCGATGTTGGCCTTGATGCCGTAGCCGTAGCAGATGTGCACGGCCGTCTGGCACTTGAGTCCGTCGATGGCGCGATGCAGCGCGTCGATGCCCCAGCCGGCAACCTCGTTGGTGAACACGTTGAAGGCCGGTTCGTCGAACTGGATGACGTCGACGCCGTCCTTTTCCAGCGCGCGCGCTTCCTTGTTGAGCAGACCGGCAAAGGCCATCGCCATGGCGATCTTGTCGCCGTAATGCGCGTCGGCAATCGTGTCGGCAATGGTCATCGGGCCCGGCAGCGTGATCTTTAATTTCCGCGTGGTATGGGCGCGGGCGTGACGGGCCTCTTCCCCGTGGACGCGGCCCTTGAGCGTCAATTCGCCGCGCACCGTCGGCACCATGGCTTTGTAACGGTTGGCGCGGATACCCATCTCGACCTTGTGCGCGAAGTCGATGCCGTCGACGAATTCGAGAAAGCCGTGAACGAAGTGCTGGCGCGATTGCTCGCCGTCGCAGACGACGTCGATGCCGGCGTCCTCCTGCAGCTTGATCGCCAGCAGCGTTGCGTCGAGCTTGCCTTGCGCGAGATCGGCACCTTGCAGCCGCCACTGCGGCCACAGCTTGTTAGGCTCGGCCAGCCATGACGGCTTCGGCAAACTGCCGGCGACGGTTGCGGGAAACATCATAGGGGGCGGCTCGGAACCTCAAGGGCGGGCGCCTGCCAGTTATAGAGCCAGTCGAAGCGCCGCAGCAGTTTTTCTCCGCCCATCGCCTGCATCGTGAGATTGCGGATCAGCGCCTCGGGGCCGGTCAGCCCATAGACGCGGCCCTGCCGGCGTGAGGCGTTCTGCACGCGGGCGAGGCGGCGGCGTCGCGCTCCCTCATAGCCGCGAAGCGCATCGGCGGGGTCGTCGAGGTATTTGCCCAACATGGCGGCGAGCACGGCTCCATCCTCGATCGCCATCCCGGCGCCTTGGGCGAGAAAGGGCAGCATCGGGTGGGCGGCATCCCCGATCAGCGTCGCCGGCCCCTTGCCGTCCAGGGAGGCGCCGCGGCCTTCATAGAGCGCCCATTTGAGCCATTGCTTCGGCATCGCCAGCAATTCGCGCACGTCGTCGGACCAGACCCAGCGCGCGAAGTGGCGCAGCAACTCTTCGCTGTTGCCCGGCTCAGACCAGCCCGGCTCGTTCCAGTCCTCGCGCACGATGGCGACCAAGTTGACAGTTTTGCCTCCCCTGACCGGGTAGTGCACGAGGTGCGCGTCCTGCCCAAGCCAAAGATGTATCCGCGACGCACGGAATTCGTCAGGCAGGCCAGCGGTCGGGAGCAAAGCACGCCACGCGGTACGGCCGGAGAATCGCACTCGTCGAGTCCTGGCGATGTGCGCACGCATGCTCGACCACACGCCGTCGGCGCCGATCAGCGTGATGCCGCGCTCGTCGATCATGTCGCGGCCGCGGCGGCCCTGCACGGTGACGCCGTTATTGTGAATCGCAAAGTCGCCGACCTGGATGCCGAGCTTGAGCGCGATATCGCGCTGGCTGCGCGCGGCTTCCGCAAGCACGGATTGCAGATCGGCGCGATGGATGGTGAGAAACGGCGCGCCGTAACGCTGCTCGGCGCTCGCGCCCAGCGGAATGCGCAAGATTTCGCGCGCCGAGCGCCCGGCCATGACGCGGATTTCCGCGGGCGCGGTGGCCGCAGCCTCCAGCCGTTCGCGCAATCCGAGCCCGTTCAGGATGTGGGTCGCATTCGGCGAGAGTTGAATCCCGGCTCCGGCCTCTTCCAGCTTGTCCGCCTGCTCAAGCAAAGTGACGCGCAACCCGGCGCGCGCCAGCGACAGCGCCGCGCTCAGGCCGGCGATGCCGGCGCCGGCGACGATGACATGACGCGCGGACGCCACCGGTTGCTCCGATGTATGGCTAAGCGGCGACGTGCAATTCGCATTCCGCCGGTCGCGCCGCGTGCGCATGGAGCTTCGGGTCGTGGCGGTAGAGCGTCGAGCAATAGGGGCAGATGATCTCGTTGTCCTCGCCCATGTCGAGGAACACGTGCGGATGGTCATACGGCGGCGTCGCGCCGACGCACATGAATTCCCGGGCGCCGATGTCGATCACCGGCACGCCGGGATCGTTATGGAAATGAGGGACGACGTGATCCGTCATGGGGGTATCCTCGAAAAGCGGCGCGCCAGGCTCAAGGCCGCGCACCATAGCGAGGCGGGTGCGGTGTGCCTAGAGGCGTTATCGTTTTGCGATTGTGCTGGTCGCCGGCAAATTCTAAAAACCGGCCATGCAGCATTTCAATAACGGCGTCGTGGACATCGCCTATCTCGACGAGGACGGCGACAACGCCGGCGCCGAACCAATCGTCCTGGTGCACGGCTTTGCCTCCACCAAGGAGGTCAACTGGGTGGCGCCAAGCTGGGTCGGCACGCTGCGCCGCGCCGGACGGCGGGTGATCGCGCTCGACGACCGCGGCCACGGTCAGTCGGCAAAGCTCTACGACCCGGCCGATTACCATACCGGCAAAATGGCCGGCGACGTGCGCGCATTGCTCGATCATCTCGAACTCCGCCGCGCCGACGTCATGGGATATTCGATGGGCGCGCGCATCGCCGCCTTCCTCGCGCTCGAGCACCCCGACCGCGTGCGCTCGGTGATTCTCGGCGGGCTGGGCATTCACCTGGTCGAAGGCGTCGGCCTGCCCGAGAGCATCGCCGAAGCCTTGGAGGCGCCGTCGCTCGCCGATGTGAGCGATCCCACCGGCCGTCAATTCCGCGCCTTTGCCGAGCAGACCAGATCCGATCTGCGGGCACTCGCGGCCTGCATCCGCGGCTCGCGGCAGACTTTGACTCGCGCGCAAGCCGCAGAGATCAAGGCTCCGACTTTGGTCGCGGTCGGAACCAAAGACGACGTAGCGGGCTCCGCCCAGGAATTGGCCGCGCTCATTCCGAATGCGAAATGGCTCGACATTCCGGGGCGCGACCACATGCTGGCGGTCGGGGACAAGGAGTTTAAGTCCACCGTGCTCGACTTTCTTAACCGGCGCCCGTGAGCCGTGCGAATGCGGTCGTCACGGGACTTGCAAGAGCTTCTTCGTGACCAAAGATATGTGCTAGAAGCGCGGCCAATCGGAACAGCGCCGGAGAATTAAATTCTATGGCACAGCAGCAGGCACGGCCCGCCAAGGGCCTCGACAAGGTCGACCCGGTTTGGACGCGCATCCGCTCCGAGGCGGAGGAAGCGGCGCGGACGGAGCCTGAGCTTGCGACTTTTCTCTATGAAAACATCCTGCACCACGATTCGCTGGAAGCGGCGGTCGTGCACCGCGTCTGCGAGCGGCTCGGCAGCGCCGAGGTCTCCGGCGATTTGATCCGCCAGGCTTATGCCAACGCGCTCGATAGCCAGCCGGCCATCGGCGAAGCGTTCCGCGCCGACATCGTGGCGACCGTCGACCGCGACCCGGCGACGCTGCGCTTCATGGAGCCGGTGCTCTACTACAAGGGCTTCCACGCCATCCAGACGCATCGGCTGGCGCACTGGCTGAAAAACAACGGCCGCAAGGATTTCGCGCTCTATCTGCAGAGCCGCTCGTCCTCGGTATTCCAGTGCGACATCAATCCTGCGGCGCGCATCGGCCGCGGCATCTTCCTCGACCATGCCACCGGCCTCGTGGTCGGCGAGACCGCGGTGATCGACGACGACGTTTCGATTTTGCACGACGTGACACTCGGCGGCACCGGCAAGGAAAACGAGGACCGCCATCCGAAAATCCGCCACGGCGTGATGATCGGCGCCGGCGCCAAGATCCTCGGCAATATCGAGGTCGGCCATTGCGCCCGCATCGCCGCCGGCTCGGTGGTGATCAAGCCGGTGCCGAACAACGTCACGGTCGCCGGCGTGCCGGCCAAGGTGGTCGGCGAGGCCGGCTGCCCCGAGCCCTCGCGGGCCATGGACCAGATGCTCTACGGCCTCATGCTCGACGGCTGATTTTGTCCGTTTCCCCGCTTGCGCAGCCGTAATCAATCGCGCTACTAGGCGCGATCCAATCACGAGGGACGACGCTGTGGATGTTGTGGAAGTCAGAAAGCTCGACGCTTACCTGAAGAAGTTGTTCGGCAACCAGCAGATCCGCGTGGCGCCGAAGTCGGGCGAATTTGCCGAGGTTTTTGTCGGCGAAGACGATCTCGGCGAAATCACCGTCGACGACGAGGACGGCGACCGCTCCTATAATTTCCGCATGGTGATCCAGGTCGGCAGCGATCCCTCGATCCAGCCGGTGCCGACGCTCAACGCCTATCTGCGGCGCAAATTCGACAACGAAAATATCCGCGTCGTCACCCGTCCGAAGAAACTGGATTCGGTGGAAGCCTATATCGGCGAGGAATTCATCGGCGTGCTGTTTCTGGAAAACGAGAAGGGCCGCAAGTCCTATATTTTCGAATTGCCGATTTTGGACGTCGACCTGGTCGACTGATGCGCGGCAAGCGGGTGCAGTTCGACGACGAAACCTGGGCCTCCATCGATCTTCTGGCCAAGGACCGCATGCAGAGCTTTCAGGAACTCGCCGACGAAGCCTTCCGCGACATCCTGAAAAAATACGGCCGCCCGGCGAGCCTGAAGGAAGCACTGCGGCGCAGCGCCGATATGAAGGCCGACGTTATTCCGCTGAAACCCCGCAAGAAGACGCGCGCAAAGAAAAAGCGCTGAGCCGGTTCAATTCGGGTGCAGCCGCGCGATGAGCGCATCGATGCCGGCGGCGACGCTCTTCCAGTCGCTGAGCCAGTCGCGGGGAAAGCGGATCGACACGTCGGCATTGCCGATGCGCCGCTCAAGAAGACACGAGCCGGAATTGACCACGCCGCGCAGGCTGCAGCGGGCGAGGAAATGCACCGGCGCGGCCGATTCAAACGCAAGCTCTTCGCCCTGATAGGGCGTGCCGTTGCGGAATCCGCGCAGCGTCAGCCCGTCGGGCCCGGCGGTGGGCTGCGCCACCAGATAGCGCGGATAGATGTTCTCAACGCGCTCCATCAGCGGCAGCGTGGCATCGCCCGACGCGATGGTGACGAACAGGCGCTCGTTGGGATTGGCCGGAGCGCCGACGCTCGGCTTGCTGGCGGGATCGGGCGGCTGCAACGACGGCCACAGATAGGCGAGGTCGACGCGCTCCTGCGTGCCGGGCTTGCGCTGGACGGCCATGCGGATCGCCGCCGGCTCGATGTTGAAGGTGACGCCGGCAATGGCGATCGGTAGCGAAGGCGCGTCGAGCGCGACCGGAACGTCCGGCCAGCGCGGCCACAGCACGTAGGCGACGTAGGCGACGGCGATCACGCCCGCGGCGGCAAACAGCAGCAGCGGAGCGGTCAGCGGGCTCGGTGCCCGGCGGTTGCGGCGGGTGGCGTGGTGGGTGCTGGTCGACATGCGAATCAACTGCAGTATCTCACAGGCATCCGCGCGGCCTTAAGGCTCCGTGCGTTAACCTTCTGTTAAGGATTTGCTGGCGCGCGGCCGCGCGCTCTGGGACACAAAGGCCCTCGTGTAACGCGTTGTGGCCCGATGCCTTCCGAATCCCTGCAAATGCTCATGTCGTTGGCGCTCGGCTTTGCCGTGGCGGGCTTGTGCAGCTCGGGCTATCAGCTTGCCACCAGCCGCTTGCCGAGTTTTGGCCTGCTCTCCGCCGGCGCCAAGGCATCGACGGTCGCCGCGATGCCGCTGCTGATGCTGTCGGCGCCGTTTTTGATCATGCGCAACACGCTGCTTGGCCGCCAGCAGGAAGCCCGCCGCTTTGAATTCGTGTTTCTGGCGACACTGATTGCCGGGTTCTGGAGCCTGATGTCGGGCATCGTGCTGGTCATGACATTGCAGGCCTGCGGCGTGCTCGCGGCGTAAGCACTTTCCTTTCGGCGTATTCATTGCGATTGTTGCGGTACGCGAGGTGACGCATGCCGATCTACGAGCTCGACGGGCAGGGCCCCGAATTTCCCGGCGACGGCCAGTACTGGGTTGCCGAAACCGCGACGCTGATCGGCCGCGTGCGCTTGAAGCGCGAGGCGAGCGTCTGGTTCGGCGCCGTATTGCGCGGCGACAACGAATGGATCGAACTCGGCGAGCGCTCGCAGATCCAGGATAACGCCACGCTGCACACCGACCCCGGCTTGCCGCTGACCATCGGCAGCAATTGCGTCATCGGCCACAATGTCATTCTTCACGGCTGCACGATCGGCGACGATTCGCTGGTCGGGATGGGCGCGATCATGCTCAACGGTTCCAAGATCGGACGCCGCTCCCTGGTCGGCGCCGGCGCCGTGGTTACCGAGGGCAAGAGCTTTCCCGATAATTCGCTGATCGTCGGCGCACCGGCGCGCGTCATCCGCACGCTGGACGAAAAGGCTCTCGAACTGATCCGTGACGGCGCCGACGTCTATGTGAGCCGCTGGAAGCGATACGCCAAGGGCCTCAAGCCGCTCTGATCGAACTTGATCGTCGCCCGAAAAAGGTGCGGCCGGCCCTGGGGGAGGCCGGCCGCTCGCAAACCCGGCCTGGGGACGGGGAGGGGTGGGGACGTGACCGGGCTTGCGAATCTCCTGTCGGCTAAATCTTCAGCGGGACGAAACGATCGGCGGATTGGCCGGCGGATCGCCGAGCAGAACCCAGGCGTTGGGGTCGCCCTGCGATTGCCGCTTGACGAAGCGGTAGCCGGTGTTGTTCCAGGCGAGAATTTCCGCTTCCTGGTTGTCGAGAATGAATTCGCCGCGATTGGTCTTCACCGTGAGCACGGCGTGGCCGTCGTTCTTCTTGTCGCGCACCACCGTGATCAGCAGCGCCTCGCGCGGCCAGCCCGCCTGCATCAGCATGCGCCGCTTGAGCAGCACATAGTCCTCGCAGTCGCCCTTGCCGTCGTCGGGATAATCCCATTGCTCGACAACGCCCCAGTGCTCGAGATCGGTCACCGGCTTGATGTTGTCGTTGACCCAGGCGTTGACCTTGACCAAGTCGTCCCAGGCCTTCGGCGTAAGCACGACGTCGCGCGGCGCCGAGGGCTTAGTGTCGCATTCGCCCTTGTAGCGGATGCAAAACTCGACCCAACCGATCGGCGCGCGTGTGGTCGCGCCGACGGCGATGTAGGCCGCCCGCTCGGTGCCGCTTGACGTGTTGAGAGACGCGATGCGTTCTCCCGCGGCGCTGTCGGCCGGGAGAACAAGCGCGATGATGCAGCCGATCGTGGCCGCCGCAACGCCGCTCAATCCTCGTTTGAACTGCCTGCCCATTTTGTGGCCCCTGCCCGTCTTCTTGGGACCACAATTGGCACAAACTTTTTTCGCCGCGGCTAAGTCGCGCAGCGCACTTTGAAGAGAACACGACTAAAGCAAGAGGCGAATGCGAAACAAATTGAAATCGAATTCAAATAAAAATTGACAGACTCCAATTTGCGTAAAAATTTATCGATTAAGAAATTCCGCGCGGCGCTCTCGTTGCGCCCGCGCATTTTTCGCAGCGAAATTTACCATGATGGCGGCGCGGCGCCACGCTCGCGCCATATGGAATGATGGATGTAGCGGTGCGGAATTGGCGTGTAATGCGCGAGGACAGCCGCGCACCGGCGTTTACCCGCTGGTGACGCTATTCGCCGGTGACGTTGTCTTCGATCGAATCGGGATGCTGCAGGCGGGTGAATTCGATGGCAAAGCCGTCTTCGATATGGCGCACCACGCGGCCCGGCGTCTTGCCAATTGTGACCGCGGCGCCGACCGGCGGACGCAGGGACGGATTGATGGAAACGGCGGCGCCGGAGGCCGACAGGTCGATGACGCGGCAGGCGACGTTGGTGCCGTTCGGCAGCACCAGGCGCGCCATCGCATTGCGCGGAACGAAACGGCCGTGGCGGCGGTCTTCCGGCAAATTGAGGATCTGGCGGTTGGCGAGCCAGGTCAGCTGCGCGGCAAGCTTGTCGCGCTTGCGCGTTGTCGCCGAGATGGTCATGGCAAAGCCGTTGTTGACCTCGCGTGCGATCTGGCCTTCCAGGCGTCCAAGATGATCGACGTAAGCGATCACGCGTTCGCCGACCCTGCCGGACACCGGCGCGATCAGCAATATGCCGCCGGGTGACATGTCGACGACCTGACACGGATATTCGCGCCGGTCGGCCAGCATGTAGCGGCCGAGCAGGTTTACCTTGACGCGCTGGTGCCGCCGGCGCTCTTCGGCGAGCGGCAATATCTTCAGTTTCGTCTGCGACAATGCCATGGCGCGGCGGGCATCCAGGGACGAAGGTCCCGGCTAATCCCCGAACCTATGGGAGGTATCGTTAATAGCCCGTTAGCCGGCGCGCTCGGTCGAGGGTTCGGCGAGGCCGCCGGTGTAAACGGTGAAGCCATGATGCAACTGGCTACCGCCAAGCGGCACCGTCAAACGCTGTGCGCCAGCCGCTGCGCCGAGGTGACGCACGGTGGCGAGTTCGAGGGTGAGCACCGGTTTGGCGCCGAGCCAGTAGACCGGCGCGAGCGGCGTCAACACGCCGAGCACGCTGGTGCGCGCATGGCCGACACGGGCGAGCGGCAACAGCAGAATTTCGAGTTCGATCGTTGCGCCGTCGTCGGCATGCCCGGTAAGGCCGGCCACTACGCCCGCGTTTTCCTCGGCGATGACGGATAACGCGTCTTCGAGGATCTTGCGGCTGTCCTCGCTGCAAAGCGCGGCGAGAATCTCGCCCTTGAGCTCGCGGCAGAACAAGGCGCAGATGCGCGTGCCGGCGAGACGGAAGCGAAGCTGATCGACGTAGTCAGCCGACAGCAGGAATGTATCGCCGAGCGCCTGGCGGATTGCCGCCGGATCGATGTCGTCGCGGCTGGGGGCGGGACGATGGCCGCGGCGCTGATCCCAATAAGCATATACGGCGCGCGTGGAAGCGTGTTTCATGGCACCACCTGTTCCGTCGCGAGACGGTGCCGGCGTTGTTTGTCCCCGATCGGGACAAAAGCGCCGGCTTTTCGCCGCGACAGTCAGGCTGGAGCAGGGGGCGTGCCGTGCGCCCCCATCGGACCGCCGTCACCGATGCCGATGCGGGTTAGCGTTAAAATCGCTATCGCGTTGGAGCGGCGGCGGGAGGCTCTATAATCGGCGCCGATCCCTGAGTGGCGAATTTAGAGGGCCTTTGTGCCCTCCTTTTTTATGCCCTGATTGGCGGCCTCAGCTTGCGGCGCAGCGCCCGAGCAGCCAAGGTGGCCGCCTTTACATGTGGCAATCATCAGTGAAACGCGAACCGCTCTTTAATGTCCCCCCGGTCATCACGATTCTCCTGGGGCTTTTCGTCATCGTGCATGTCGGCCGCACCTGGCTTCTGACCGCGGCGCAGAATCAGTATTTTCTGGATCTGTTTGCATTCATCCCGGCGCGTTACGACAACACGTTGTTGCTGGGTGATATTTTGCCCGGCGGCTGGCCGGCCGAGGTGTGGACCTTCTTCAGCTATTCGTTGATTCACGCGACCTGGCTTCATCTCGGCGTCAACGCGATCTGGTTCCTGCCGTTCGGCACCGCGATCGCGCGCCGTTTTGGGCCGGCGCGTTTTCTCGCGTTCTTTGCCGTGACCGCTGCGGCCGGCGCCATGCTGCACCTGTTCACGCATGCCGGAGACACTGGAGCGGTGATCGGCGCGTCAGCCGCGATCTCCGGCACGATGGCCGGCGCCATGCGCTTTGCCTTTCAGCGCGGCGGACCTTTAAGTCCACGACGCGAGATCGCAAGCAACCCTTATCGCGTCCCGGCGCTTCCGCTTCTCTTCGTGCTGACCGACCCGCGCGTGCTCGGTTTTATTATCGTCTGGTTCGGCATCAATTTTTTGTTCGGCGCTGGCTTTACCTCGCTGAGCGGGGGACAGCCGGTGGCCTGGCAGGCTCACATCGGCGGCTTCCTCGCCGGGCTCATGCTTTTTTCCTGGTTCGATCCGCCTGACGTCGCTCAGGATCACGGAGTTGCTGCAGCGCCGCATTGAATTGCCGCGGCGCACTCAACCTCGCTTGACGGAACCGGTCGAACGGCGGGATCGTTCTCCGAGAACCCGGAGTCGCGGGTCTTGTGGCCTGGCCCTCCGGGAAAGGAGGTTGCCATGAACGTCAAAGAGATTCTGGCCGCCAAAAAGGGTGGCGACATCGTCAGCATCGAACCGACCGCGACGCTTGCGGTCGCGGCAAAACTCTTGTCCGCGCACCGGATCGGCGCGGTGCTGATCCTCGGCGCCGGAGGCCGCCTTGCCGGCATATTGTCCGAACGCGACATTGTTCGAATGCTCGCCGAACAGGGCGCTGCCGCGCTCGAACTTCCGGTCGCGCAGGCGATGACCCGCACCGTGACGACGTGCGGCGAGGATGAAAATTGCGCCAGCATCATGGAACGGATGACCGCCGGGAAATTCCGTCACATGCCGGTCGTCGCCGACGGCCGCACCATCGGCATCATCTCGATTGGCGACGTGGTCAAGCAGCGCGTCGACGAAATCGAACGGGAGTCCGAAGCCATGCGGGACTACATCCGCACGGCCTGAGCTGCGCACTCTTTTTGCTATTTTCCGCCGTTGTCGGCGCTGACCGGATGCGACAGCGCGGTGATCGCTTCGGTGACGCCGCCGATCGCCTTTTCCATCGTCTCGGTGCCGATGTCGATGGCTTCGGCCGCGTGCTGGAAATCGAACCAGCCGACGTGGCCGAGCCGGGGGCTGATCAGGACGTCTGCGGGATCACCGGCAAGGCGGGCGCGGGTGATGCGATCCTGCATGACGTTGAAGGCTTCCACCATCACCGTCGGAATGCCAGGACGCCCGCGCGTGCCGAACAGCCGCCGAAACGGATGCTTGCCGGCAAAAACGCCGCTGACCTTGCCCGGCGTTTCTTGCGCAACGTCGTCGCTTGCATCTGAGCCGTGGTCGGAGATGATGGTGCCGCGGCCCAAGATATCGGCATTGAGATTGACCGCGATCACCAGCCGGGCGCCGAGCGCGCGCGCCGCCGACACCGGCACCGGGTTGACCAGCGCGCCGTCAACCAGCCAGCGCCCGCCGATGCGCACCGGCGGAAATATCCCCGGAAGTGCGTATGAGGCGCGCAGCGCGTCGGCTAGCCGTCCGCGGGTCAGCCAGATCTCGTGGCCGGTGTTGAATTCGGTGGCGATCGCGGCAAAGCGGATCGGCAACTCATCGATGCGCTTATCGGCAAGCGCCTGGTTGAGCCGGGCGGCGAGATGGTCGCCGCGGATCAGGCCGGAGCCCGACAGGCTGAGGTCGAGGTAGCTCAGGATATTGCGTACCGTCAGGCCGCGCGCCCAGCTTTCCAGCGAGTCCAGTTCGCCGGCGGCATAGCAGCCGCCGACCACGGCGCCGATCGAGGTGCCGACGATCACATCGGGGACGATGCCGTGCGCCAGCAGCGAGCGCACGATGCCGATATGAGCAAAGCCGCGGGCGGCGCCACCGCCGAGCGCCAAGCCGATGCTCGGCCGCGCCATCGCCGGCTTGACCGGCGCGGTCGTGGCCTCGGCGGAACGGTCGCCGCCGTTGCGCGCGCGGGCGAAAAAACCCTCAAACACCAAAAACGATCTCCCAGGCCCCAATTGTCGGTTCGCGCGCGCCGCCTCGACAAGTATTTCGCGCCGGTATGGTGAAAATTGCTGGCGGAATCTTGTGACCGAAACGTGACGAGGCAGGATGCTCCGGCGGAATTACCTTATGGTAAACGCCTCGAAGGCCTGTTTAGTTGCGCATGACGCTTGAAAATCGGCGGCCGCCTGTCGGGCTCGCCTATTTGGTCGGCCGCTGCATCGCAAAGACGCTTTCCACAACGGCGTATTCGTCGTAGCCGCAGCGCGCAATCGGCTTCATCGCCGCGGTGTCGAGCCGGCCATTGACCACGAAACGGTCGTCGATGTGCACCCCGATGACCTGGCCGAAGACCACGTGACAGTCGATCGCCGTGCCGTCGATACTTTCGATCGGCACGATCTTGATGAGCTTGCATTCGAGCGCGCAGGGTGAGGCGGCGACGCGCGGCGGCTTGACCAGCCGCGAGGCGGCGGGCGCAAGGCCGGCACGGCTCATCTCGTTGACGCCGCGCGGCAGCGGCGCGGCGGTCGCATTCATCGCCTCGCGCAGATCCCAGGTGGCGAGATTGCAGACGAACTCCCTGGTCTCGGCGATGAAGCTCGCCGAGTCCTTGAGACCCTCGCTGGAAAACATCACCACGTTCGGCTTGCTGCTGACGCCGTTGAAATATGAGTACGGCGCGAGATTGATGTCGCCCTTGATGTTGATGCTGGTGACCCAGCCGATCGGGCGCGGCGCAACGATGGCCTTGAACGGATCGTGGGTAAGCCTGGGATCGCGTTTGTCAGGCTCGTAAAACATCATCGTCCCTTAAGCGTCGTCCCATCTGAAAAGCGGTGCCGCTTTTCGGGATCATGCGTCGATCAGACTTTGAAATACGAGACGATGTCGCCGAGCTTTGGCCGCTCGCGCTCTTCCGGCGGCTTGGCCGGCCGCCCGACATGCACGAAGGCGGCGATGCGTTCGTTGGCCGCAAGGCCGAGCGCGTCGAGCACGCGCCGGTCATAGGCGTACCATTCGGTGATCCAGCTCGCGGCAAACCCCATGGCATGCGCGGCGATGACCAGGCTCATGGCCGAGGCACCGGCCGAAAGCTCTTGCTCCCATTCGGGGATTTTTGCATGCGCGGCGGCGCGGCTCACGACCGCGATCACCAGCGGTGCGCGGGCGAGGCGATTGCGCTCGAAGGCGAGTTGCTCGGCGGTTGCGTCCGGGCGATCCCCGGCAAACACGGCGGCAATCTTTTCCCCGGCCGCGAGCCGTGCCTCCCCGCTGAACACGATGAAGCGCCACGGCGCGAGCTTGCCGTGATCGGGCACGCGCGAGGCGATCGCCAGCAGCGTATCGATGTCCTCGCGCGTGAGCGAGGGGCCGCCCAATTCCATGGGCTTTACCGAACGGCGGGTCTTGAGCAATTGCAGCGCGTCGGGCATCGGCCTGAAATTCCAGTGGCGTTGAAAAGCAGGCGTTGCGCCTAACATAGCCTCGCGGCAGTGACAAACGGCGTTGACGGCTTGAAATCGCCGCGATTTGGGCCGAAAACCGCGGCTGCATGAGGCACTTTAGAGAAACCATCGCGTCTGCCGCATGGGGCCGGTTCATGGCGGCCGCCGCGACGATTCTCTTTATGCATGCCGCAAATGCCCAATCCAATTCGCTGTTCTCGAGCGCGCCGTCCTCGGATTGGGGCCCAAGCAATGGCGCGCTCATCGCTCCGGGCAATGCGCTGGTGCCGCCAGCGGGCGCGGTGCCGCGCGCCGCGCTGCCGACAATCCCGGCCGGCGAGGTGGCGCTTTCGCTCGATGCCCGTTTCGGCAAAAGCGCCGCGCCGATCGGCGGCGGGCTCACCTGGCGCGTTTATGCCGCGCAGCCCGACGCCGGCGGCAAATTCCGTCTGGTCAAGGAAGACAAGTCGCCGGCGCCGACCCTGGCGTTGGCGCCCGGGGCTTACGTCGTCCATGTCGGCTTCGGTCTTGCCACCGCGGTGCGCCCGGTGACGCTGGCGTCGGAGCCCGTGCATGAGCAGTTCGACTTGCCGGCCGGCGGCCTGCGGCTCGAGGGCCGCGTCGGCGACGCGCGCATTCCGTCCGGGCAGATTTCATTCGACGTCTATAAAGGCAGCCAGTTCGAGGCCGGTGATCGGCGCCCGATCGCCGACCACATCATGACGAACGACGTGGTCATCGTGCCGGAGGGTACTTATTACATCGTGTCGAATTACGGCGACGCCAATTCGGTGGTGCGCTCGGACATCCGCGTCGCGGCCGGCAAGCTCACCGACATCACCGTCACGCATCGTGCCGCCGCAATCACGCTCAAGCTGGTGGCCGAGAAAGGTGGCGAGGCGCTCGCCAACACGGCCTGGTCGGTGCTGACCCCCGGCGGCGACGTCGTCAAGGAATCGATCGGCGCGTTCCCCCGCGTCATTCTCGCCGAAGGCGAATACCGCGCCATCGCCCGCAACGAGGGCAAGGTTTACGAGCGCGAATTCAAGGTCGTGACCGGCGTTGACGGCGATGTCGAGGTACGGGCGCGGTGACGGCGCTCTGATCGCTGCCTATATACGTCTGGAAGGAACAAATGTGCTGGCGCATTCGTTGGCACAGAGATGCCATGCATGAATATTTTTCCCGATCTTGACCCGAAAACGATTGCCCTTCTGCTCGATGTCGACGGCACGCTGATCGACATCAAGCCGTCGCCGAACGAGGCGCACGTCTCGGCAGAATTGCGCGACCTGGTGGCCGGACTGTCGCGGCAGACCGGGGGCGCGTTGGCGCTGGTGAGCGGGCGGGAGATCGCGGACCTTGACCGATTGTTCGCGCCGCTCGAACTGCCGGCAATCGGCGGCCACGGCGCCGAGATGCGCGTGCGCGCGGGCGAAGTTACGCTCGGCACAACGCCGCTGCCGAAGGACATGCGCAAGCACCTGGCCGGGGCGGCAAAGCCGGGCATGGTAGTCGAGGACAAGGGCTATTCACTGGCGCTGCACTACCGCAACGCGCCCGAAGACAGGGAGAGCTTGCGCGCTTCGATCGATGAAGGCCGCGCCGCGTTTCCCGCGGAGGCGACCGAAGTGCAGTCGGGCAAGTTCATGTTTGAGGTCAAGCGCCCCGGCGTGAGCAAAGGCGATGCCGTTCGCGTGCTGATGGAACGAGCGCCGTTCGCCGGCCGCCGGCCGGTGTTTATCGGCGACGACGTCACCGATGAGACGGTTTTTGCCATCCTCCCGTCGATGCAAGGCATCGGCTTTTCCGTCGGCCGGCAGTTCGCCGGGCTTGCCGGCATTTTCGATTCACCGTCGGACTTTCGCCGCGCCTTGAAGCAGCTGGCGGCGCGCGGGCAGGGTGCGCCGGCATGACCGACTACGGCCTCGATCTCGCCGTGATCGGCAATGGCCGCACCGCGGCCTTGCTCGAACCATCATCGCGCATCGTCTGGTGGTGCTTGCCGCGCTATGACAGCGACCCGGTGTTCAGCCGGCTGCTGGCCGGCAACGAGGAAAAGGGCTTCAGCGACGTTTTGCTCGACGGCTTTGTCGAGACGCGCTCGAATTATGCGCGCAACACGGCGATCGTGGTCACCGAGCTCATCGACCGGGCGGGCGGCGCGGTGCGCATCACCGATTTTGCGCCGCGCTTCGAGGAAAAAGGCCGCACCCATCGGCCGCCGCAGCTCATCCGTATCGTCGAACCTATCGCCGGCGCGCCGCGAATCTGCATCCGCATCCGCGCCACCCACCGCTACGGCGAGCCGGTGGCGACGCGCACCTCCGGCAGCAACCATATCCGCTTCTGGCGCGACGAGGTCGGCATGCGCGTCACCACCGACGTGCCGCTTTCCTATATCGAGAGCGAGGCGCCGTTCGTGCTGACCCGGCCGATGCACATGGTGTTCGGCGTCGACGAGCCGTTCGAGGGCGCGCTGGAGACGACCTGCCGCGAATTCTGCGACCGCACCCGCGACTACTGGCACGAATGGGTGCGGCGGCTCGCCTTTTCCATCGACTGGCAGGACGAGATCATCCGCGCGGCGATCACGCTCAAGCTGTGCAGTTTCGAGGAGACCGGCGCCATTGTCGCTGCGCTCACCACGTCAATTCCGGAAGGCCCCGGCTCGGGGCGCAACTGGGACTATCGTTTCTGCTGGATGCGCGACGCCTTCTTCGTCGTGCGCGCGCTCAACCGTATCGGCGCGACGCGCACCATGGAAGATTTCATCTCGTACATTCTCACCATCGCCGCCGGCCGCGGCGACACCTTGCGCTCGCTGTACGGCGTCGTGCACACGGATTCGCTCGAGGAGCGCAACGCCGCCTCGCTTGCCGGCTACGGCGGCGACGGTCCGGTGCGCGTCGGCAACGCCGCCTGGGCGCAGGATCAGCACGACGTTTACGGCAGCGTCATCATGGCGGCGGCGCCGATGTTCTTCGACCGCCGCTTGCCGCGTCCGGGAGATGAGGGTCTGTTTCGTCTGCTCGAGCCGCTCGGCGAGCAGGCGGCGAAACTGGCGATGGTTCCCGACTCCGGCATCTGGGAGTATCGCGGCAAGAAACGCGTGCACACTCATTCCGCGGCGATGTGCTGGTCCGGCTGCCAGCGTCTGAGCGCTATTGCCAACAATCTCGGTCTTCCCGATCGCGCCGCGTATTGGGGAAACAAGGCGGTCAAGATCCGCGATGAACTGCTGCAGCGCGCCTTCAATGCGAAACTCAACGCGTTTTCCGCGGCCGTCGGCAGCGACGATCTCGACGCCAGTTCGCTGCTTTTGGCCGAAATCGGCCTGATTGCGCCCGATGATCCACGTTTCGTCTCCACGGTTCAGGCGATTGAGCGTGAACTTCGGCGCGACTTCCACGTTATGAGGTATGTCGCCGCCGATGATTTCGGCTTGCCGGAGACGGCGTTTTTGATTTGCCGTTTCTGGTTGATCGATGCAATCTGGGAGACGGGGCGGCGCGAAGAGGCTCGAGACATGTTCGTCGATGCGCTTCGCCTGCGAAACCGTTACGGCCTCTTGTCCGAAGACGTGCATCCCGTCACCGGGAAACTGTGGGGGAATTTTCCGCAGACCTATTCAATGTCTGGTCTGATTTTAACCGCGATCAAATTGTCGCGCAGCTGGGGAGACCGGTATTGGCGCGGCTCATCATAGTTTCCAATCGAGTGGGCGTGCCCGACGGCGGGGCGCGGGCCGGCGGGCTGGAAGTGTCCATCCGCCCGGCGCTGCGCCGGCGCGGCGGCGTCTGGTTCGGCTGGAGCGGCCGCATCGCCGAGGGCGATCCGGGGCCCGTCAAGGTCGTCGAGCGCGACAACGTTAGCTACGCGACCGTCGGCCTGTGCAAGGACGACCATCAGGAATTCTACAACGGCTTTGCCAACCGGGTGCTGTGGCCGATCCTGCATTACCGGCTCGATCTTGCCGAATTCATGCGCCGCGATCTGTCCGGCTATTTCCGCGTCAACGAATACTTCGCCAGCAATCTGGAGAAGATGCTCAAGCCGGACGACGTGATCTGGGTGCACGATTATCACCTGATCCCGCTGGCGAAGACGCTGCGCGAACGCGGGCACCGGAACAAGATCGGCTTCTTCCTGCACGTGCCATGCCCGCCGCCGGAAATCCTCACCGCGCTGCCCAATCACGAGCGCCTGATCCCGGCGATGGCGAACTACGATCTGGTCGGTTTCCAGACCGAAATCGATGCGACGAATTTCTCCCGCTACCTCGCCAACGAAGCCGGCTTAAAGCGCATCGACGCCGAGAGCTTCTCTTTCGAGGGACGGTCGGTGCGGGTCGGCGTCTTCCCGGTCGGCGTTGAAACGGAGGCATTTGCGCGGCTGGCGCGCCGCGCCATGAGTTCCACCTTCGTGCGCGGGGTGCTCGACAGCCTGTCCGGCCGCGCCATGATCATCGGTGTCGACCGGCTCGACTATTCCAAGGGCCTGCCGGAGCGCATGAACGCCTTCGAGCGCTTCCTCACCATCTTCCCCGAGTGGCACGGCAACGTCACCTATCTGCAGATTACGCCGCGCAGCCGCGCCGGCATCCCCGAATACGCCGATATCGAGCGCGTGGTCGGCGAGGCGGCCGGGCGCATCAACGGCCGCTTCGGTGAACCGTCGTGGACGCCGCTGCGCTATGTCAACAAGGCCTATAGTCGCACCGCTCTGGCCGGGCTTTACCGCGCGGCGCGCGCCGGGCTGGTGACGCCGCTGCGCGACGGCATGAACCTGGTGGCCAAGGAATACGTGGCGGCGCAGGACGCGGACGATCCCGGCGTGCTGATCCTGTCGCGGTTTGCCGGCGCCGCCCGCGAATTGGCCGCGGCGCTGCTGGTCAACCCCTTCGATCATGAGGGCGTCGCCATCGCCATCAACCGGGCGCTGTCGATGTCGCATGACGAGCGGCGTCAGCGCCACGCGGTCAATTTTCGCGTGCTGATGCAGAACGACCTCGGCCATTGGGCCGAGCGCTTTCTCGCCAAACTGGAAGGCCCGGCGGTCGAGGAAGTGCCCCGCCAGGGCCGCCTCGCCAGCGGCCGCTAGTTATTCCAGCCCCTCGACAATGCGCACGTCGCGCTCGGCGCCGTCTGCGAGCACCTTGACCGCGGCCTGGTAGGCCGGCGACTCATGCGCGGCGATTGCCTTTTCCACGCTTTCGAATTCGGTGATGACGACGCGCTGCTTGATGCCGATTTCGTAGGCGGCCGCAGAGGGGCCGCGCGCGAGATATTTGGCGCCGAAGGGCGCGGTCGCCGGTGCTGCGAGCTTGGCGTAAGCCGCGAGCTTGTCGGGATCCTTGATCGAACGATAGAACGTCACCCAGTAGCCTTTCGGCATCGGCATCTCCCTTGTTTCAGGCCGCTTTGCGCTCGCGGCGCACGTCCGGCGGTACCGCTTCCTCGGCGAGCGCGGCAAGCGCGGCCTCGAGCGGCATCACCTCTTGCTTGTCCTGCCCGAGACGGCGCACCGAGACGGAGTGCTCGGCCGCCTCCTTCTTGCCGACGACCAGCAGGGCAGGAACCTTGGCGAGCGAATGCTCGCGCACCTTGTAATTGATCTTTTCGTTGCGCAGGTCGCCGTCGACGCGCAGGCCCATGCGGCGCGCGGCGACGATCGCTTCGCGGGCGTAATCGTTGGCGTCGTCGGTGATGGTGGCGACGATTGCCTGCACCGGCGACAGCCACAGCGGCAGGTGGCCGGCATAGTGCTCGATCATGATGCCGGTGAAGCGCTCAAGCGAGCCGAACATGGCGCGGTGGAGCATCACCGGCGTCACCTTGTTGGAGTGCTCGTCGATGTAGAAGGCGCCGAGGCGCCCCGGCATGTTGAGATCGACCTGCACGGTGCCGCATTGCCAGTCGCGGCCGATGGCGTCGCGCAGCACGTATTCGAGCTTGGGGCCGTAGAAGGCGCCTTCGCCCTTGTTGAGCTTCCAGGGACGCCCGGAATCCTTCAGCGCTGCCAACAGCGCCGCTTCCGCCTTGTCCCACACCGCGTCGTCGCCGATGCGTTTTTCCGGGCGGTCGGAGAACTTGATGGTGACGTCGTCGAAGCCAAAGTCGCTGTAGATCGAGAGTATCTGGTTGTTGAGTTTGAGCGACTCCGCCCCGATCTGGCTGTCGGTGATGAAGACGTGGGCGTCGTCCTGCGTGAAGGCACGCACGCGCATCAACCCGTGCAGCGCGCCCGAGGGTTCGAAGCGGTGCACCTTGCCGAATTCGGCGAGCTTGAAGGGCAGGTCGCGGTACGACTTGAGCCCATTCTTGAAAATCTGGATGTGGCCGGGGCAGTTCATCGGCTTGACCACGAAGACGCGCTCGTCGTCCTCGCGGGCTTGCGTCAGAAACATGCTTTCGCGGAATGTCGCCATGTGGCCGGAGGCGACCCAGAGCGAGGAATCCATGAGTTGCGGCGCATTGACTTCGGCAAAGCCGAATTCTTCCGACTGCCGGCGGCGGATGTAATTCTCCAGCGCCTGAAACAGCGTCCAGCCCTTGGGGTGCCAGAACACCGAGCCCGGCGCTTCCTCCTGGAAATGGAACAGGTCCATTTCGCGCCCGAGGCGGCGATGATCGCGCTTCTCGGCTTCCTCAAGTTGCTTGAGGTAGGCGTCGAGTTCGTCCTGCTTGGCGAAAGCCGTGCCGTAGATGCGGGTCAGCATCGGATTGTTCGAATCGCCGCGCCAGTAGGCGCCGGCCACCTTCATCAGCTTGAAGGCGTTGCCCACCTTGCCTGTCGAGGTCATGTGCGGGCCGCGGCAGAGGTCGAACCAGTCGCCCTGCTTGTAGATCTTGATCTGCTGATCGGGCGGAATGGCGTCGATCAGTTCGACTTTGAAATTCTCGCCTTTGTCGCGAAACACCTGCTTGGCCTTGTCGCGCGGCCAATCCTCCTTGGTGAATGGCTTGTCGCGGGCGATGATCTCCTTCATCTTTTTTTCGATGACCGGCAAATCCTCCAGCGTGAACGGCTGGTTGCGGAAGAAGTCGTAATAAAATCCGTTCTCGATCACCGGGCCGATCGTGACCTGCGTGCCCGGCCACAGCGACTGCACCGCTTCGGCAAGCACGTGGGCGGCGTCGTGCCGGATCAATTCCAGCGCGCGCGGGTCGTCGCGGTTGACGAACTCGATTTTCGCATCGTGGTCGATTGCGTCGGACAGATCGGCGAGCGCGCCGTCAAGCGCCATGGCCACGGTGCGCTTGGCCAAGGAGGGCGAAATGCCCTTGGCAATATCCAGTCCGGTTGTGCCTGCGGGGTATTCCCGGCGGGCGCCGTCGGGAAAAGTGAGCGCGACGTTTTGCGCCATGATCGTCTCCTTTTGCTCACTCCTGCGAACGAGCGCAGGTAAGCGGTAACGCTTGGTCATCAGGGATATAGCAGGAGAAAATTTTCGCGCAACGGGGCCTGCTCAGGCCCCGGCAGGAGCCCGCCGCCGCAGCCAGGCGAAGGGGCGGCCGTCGATGACGAGCAGCCCGCTGCCGATGATCAGCGCGCCGGCGACCTCCCGCGTGCTCAGCGCCTCGCCGAGCAGCAAAGTCCCGAGCAGGATCGCCGTGACCGGAATGAGCAGCGTCACCAGCATCACGTTGGTGGCGCCGGCGCGCGACAGGATTTTGAAGAAAACGACGTAGGCGAGCGCGGTGCCGAGCGTCGCCAGCGCGATCAGCGACAGCCATGTGGCCGCGCCCGGCATCGGCAACTGCCACGGCTTGTCGGCCACGGCGACGATCACGCTCATCACCAGGCTGGAGCAGATGAGCTGACAGAGCGACGAGGTGATCGGCGCCACGCCACCGAACTTGCGCCGGCCCCAGAGGCCGGAAAAGCCGTAACTCAAGGCCGCGGCAAGGCAGAGCGACATGCCGATGGTCTGGTCGTGACCCGTGGTGAGCCCCGGACCGCGCAGCACGATCACGCCGGCAAGGCCGAGCAGCACGCCAATGACACGGCGCGCGATCAACCGTTCGTCGCCGAACCCTCCAGCACCAGCACGGTAAACAGCGGCGTCGTCGCGTTGAGCACGGAAGCAAGGCCGCTCGATATGTAAGTCTGCCCCGCCGCCAAAAGCGAAAACGGGATGACATTGTTGAGCAGCCCCATGACGAAGAACGGCTTCCATTCGGCGAGTGTTTTCGGCCAGGCGCCGCCCAGCATCTTGAGAAACGGCAACAGCGCGACGGCGCCCAGCGACACCCGCACCAGCACGACCGTGAGCGGCGGCAATTCGCGCAGCGCCGCGCCGATGAAAAAAAACGCGCCGCCCCACAGCACCGAAAGCAGGATCAGCAACAGCCAGGTTCTGCGGTCCATCGTTACCGTGGGCTCAGACATCGAATATCCCTATCGTTGGGCGCGAGACATAGGCGCCCGGCATCGCAACTCCCACCCGTTTCCTGTTCAGTGCGGGTGCTCGTTGGTGCCGCGCCAGCGGCCGTAACGCCAGGGCAGGAACCAGTGCGCGTTCGCCGGCACGGTTTCCGGAACGAAATCGAGCCCGTCCGTGCCCCAAGGGTGGCAGCGCAGGAAGCGGGCAAACGCCATCCACGCGCCGGCCCAGAGCCCGAAACGGGCAATGGCCTGGTCGGCGTAGTCGGAACATGTCGGCAGGTGGCGGCAGCGTGGACCGATGACCGGGGAGAGCGTGTAACGATACAGAGTGACCAGCGCGCGGCCGGCCAGGCGCGGCCATTGCGTCGGCCCGGCGAGTTCCTTTTTGCGCTCACTCATGGTTATCGCGATGTGCGGAGCAAAAGTTCCCGGCCGGTGGAACTGCTCAGGGTTTGAACATTAAAACTCGCAGGACGGCGCAATTTTACACTAGACCCGAATCTGCGCCCTCATTAAAAAAGACATCAGCGGGGGTTATTGCGCCGCGAAAGCCCGGCAAGTCATTGCCAAGACGCGGGATAAACCGCGCCACAACAAGGGGCTCAAGCGGCGTCACAGGGGGAAGGATGAAGAGCTTCCCGAGCTTGCTCTGCGCGCTCGCTTTGGCTGCGCCGGCGGTTCTGTTGCCGATGACGGCGCGATCGTCCGACCGCGCGCTGCCGATGCGTTTCGATCTGCGCCAGGCCGATGGGACTTCAGGTTGCGGCCGTCCTTGCCGTGCTTTCATCGAGGCGAACGGCGCCATCACCGCGGACACCCCGCGCGATTTCGAAAACTTTGCCAAGAATCGCGACCTGCGCGGAATGACCATGGCCCTCGATTCCGACGGCGGTTCGGTGCTCGGCGCCATCACGCTTGGCCGCGCCATTCGCCGGCTCGACATCAACACCACCGTCGCGCGCGCCGTCGATCTCGACAAAGGCAACGACCGCTCACCCTTTGCCGCGCTGTCACCGCACGCCGACTGCCAGTCGATGTGCGCCTTCGTGCTGCTCGGCGGCGTGCACCGCACCGTGCCGCCGGAAGCGCGGGTGATGGTGCATCAGATATGGCTCGGCGACCGCCGCGACGATCCGACGGCGGCGAACTACTCCGCCGAGGACCTTGTGCTGGTGCAGCGCGACATCGGGCGGCTGGCGCAATACACCGTCGAAATGGGCGCCTCGATCGATCTCCTCGATCTTTCGCTGCGCATTCCGCCGTGGGAGCCGATGCACATGCTCACCGCGGATGAAATCAGCCGCATGCATGTGGCTACCGATCTGCCGTCCGAGCGCGCGCCGGCGACGGTTGCGGCTTCGCCGTTGCCGGGCGTCTCCGCCGCGGCCCCGCTGATCCCGCCGGGCGGCATGATCAAGCCGACGGCGATCAGCGAGCAGCGCTGGGCGATGATCGACCGCGCCGGCACCTTCGCGCTGGCGCGCCGGCATCCGCTCACCGTCGAGGGCGAGGACATCGGCAGTTTCGATCTCAGCGTCGCCTGCGGCGGGCCCGACAGCTACGACGTCATTTATGCCGAGCGCCGCCACGCCGGCGACCAGCATCCGTTGCCGGCGGCGTTGACGGCGATCACTCTTGCCGCCGGCAGCAAATCGGCGGCGCTGAAGGTGTCGTCGTCGCAATTCAGCCGGCAAACCGACGAGCTCACCACGTTTGCCAACGCGACGGTGCCGGCGTCGATGATCGCGAGCTTCGCCGCGGTCGGGAATCATTCGCTGACGATCACCACCAGGAGCGCGGGCGGCTCGACCGGCATCCGCCTCGGCAATACCGGCGCCATGCAGAACCTGCCGCGGCTGGCCGCCAGTTGCGTCAAGCCGATCGGCGACCGCGCCGATCTGTCGGCAAGCAAGATCGGCGGCCTCGCCGTCGCGAAATAGCTTACTTTATCCCCGTCCGGTTCCAGCTTTTCGCAGTCACGCGCGCGCTTTGCCTTCGATCTTGTCGATGGCCGAAACCACCGCGTCGAAGGTGAGCATGGTCGAAGCATGGCGCGCCTTGTAGTCGCGCACCGGCTCGAGCACGGCAATGTCGGCCCACTTGCCGGACGGCGGCGGGCCGTTCTCCTTGAGCATCTTGCGCACGGTTTCGCGCAGGTTCCGCAGTTCATCGGATTTCGCGCCGATCACGTGCCGCGCCATGATCGATGACGAGGCCTGGCCGAGGGCGCAAGCCTTCACATCATGGGCAAAATCGGTGACCACCGGGCCGTCCATCTTCAGGTCGACGGTCACGGTCGAGCCGCACAGCTTTGAATGGGCGGTGGCGCTGGCGTGCGCACCGTCGAGGCGGCCCAGCCTCGGGATATTGCCCGCCAGTTCCAGGATGCGATCGTTATAAACCTCGTTGAGCATTGACATTTTCCCGCCGGAGCGCGGCATTTGTGTCCTCCGGCCGATTGATTATATAGGTGTTGTTCCCGCTTTGCGGAAAGAGGCTTTCCGGGGCGGGCAGTTAGGGAATGCGTCCGGCGCTTTCATCCGACGCGGCCCCCGGTGACACCCCCGGCCTCGATTGAAGGCCGGTCGAACGGAGAGACGCGTCATGGACGTCAAGAATACCAAGATTGCCGCTTGGCCAAAGCAGGGGCTGTCCGACCATGTGCGGGCGGCGCCAACGCCGGCCGTTCCGCGCCCCTCGCGCGACGAAGCGGAAGCAGCGGTACGCACGCTGATTGCCTACGCCGGCGACGATCCGGCCCGCGAGGGCCTGCTCGATACGCCCAAGCGCGTCATCGGCGCCTATGAGGAGGTGTTCCAGGGCTACAGCGAATGCCCGGTGGACGTGCTTGACCGCACCTTCAGCGAGACCGGCGGCTACGACGATTTCGTGCTGGTCAAGGACATCGGCTTCAACTCGCATTGCGAGCACCACATGATGCCGTTCTTCGGCAAGGCGCACGTCGCCTATATGCCGACGGACCGGGTCGTCGGCCTTTCTAAGCTTGCGCGCCTCGTCGACGTCTATGCCAAGCGCCTGCAGACGCAGGAGCATCTGACCACGCAAATAGCGACCGCGATCGACGAGATCCTCAAGCCCCGCGGTGTTGCGGTGCTGATCGAAGCCGAGCATATGTGCATGTCGCTGCGCGGCGTGACCAAGCCCGGCGCGCTGACGGTGACGACGCAATTTACCGGCGCGTTTCGCGAAGTCGCGGACGAGCAGGTGCGGTTCATGACCATGCTGCGCGGGGCGTAACGCTAGTCGCCCCAGCGTCAACCACGCGAGGCGAGTTTGGCTGAGAAATCCGAGATCGAGGAAGGCACAACCTTCGCGCCGCAATTCGGCGCCGACGGGTTGATTACGGCTGTCGCGACCGACGTGAAAACCGGCGAGGTGCTGATGGTCGCGCACATGAACGCCGAAGCCTTGCGCAAAACCATCGAGACCGGCGAGGCCTGGTACTACAGCCGCTCGCGCAAGAAGCTGTGGAAAAAGGGCGAAAGTTCCGGGCACCTCCAGCGCGTCAAGGAACTGCGCGTCGACTGCGACCAGGACGCGCTTTGGCTCAAGGTCGAGCAGGTCGGCGAGGGCGCCTGCCACACCGGGCGGCGCTCGTGCTTCTACCGCGCGGCGCCGTTGGGCAAAAGCGGGGCGGCGCTCGAATTCCGCGATGAAAAGACTTTCGATCCGAAGGCTGCTTACGGCAAGCCATGAGCGGGGATGCACGCGTCGCGGTCAGGCTCGACCGGCGCCGCGCCGGCACCGTCGCCTATCTCACCATCGATAACCGCGCCAAGCTCAACACGCTCGACCGCGCGCTGATGACCGCGATGATCGCAGAGCTGTCGGCGCTCGCGCGCAACGACGACCTGCGCGCGCTGGTGATTACCGGTGCCGGAAGCAAGGCATTCATCGGCGGCGCCAGCATTCCGGAAATGGCCGCGCTCGATCACAGCACGGCAAAAGACTTCATCGCCCTGGTGCACCGCTGCTGCGACGGCCTGCGGCGGCTGCCGGTGCCGGTGATCGCCCGCATCGACGGCTACGCCCTCGGCGCCGGGCTGGAAATCGCGGTGTCCTGCGACCTGCGCGTAGCGACCGACCGCGCCAAATTCGGCATGCCGGAGGTCAAGGTCGGCATTCCCTCGGTGGTCGAGGCGGCGCTCATTCCGCGGCTCATCGGTTTTGGCCGCGCCCGCGAACTGGTGCTGCTCGGCGAGGTCATCGATGCGGACACCGCGCTGCGCTGGGGCTTGATCGAACGCATGGTTGAACCGTCGGCGCTCGATCGCGAAGTCGAGAGTATCGTCAACGCGCTGCTGCAGGCCGGCGCCAACGCCGTGCGTCAGCAGAAGGCCTTGATCAGGGCCTGGGAAAGACTGCCGGCAGACGAGGCCATCGCCGCCGGCATCGACGTCTTCGCGCGCGCTTTCGAGACCGACGAGCCCAAGCGCATGCTGTCGGCCTTTGCCAAACGCAAGCGCGACTAGGCTCGACTTTGCGGCCGGAATCGCCTATCTGAGCGTCGAGCGGGAGAGACTGGCCTGGTTGTTTTCCAGGCTGGCGCCGAAGGAGCAACCGCCCCGGAATCTGTCAGGCAAAAGAACCGCTTCGAAAATTGATCTCTGAAGAGCGGAGCAGCAAGGCTCCCGCCGATGGTGAAAGTCGCGAAGGCCAAAGCCGGCGTGACGAAACTCTCAGGCCAGTGACAGAGGGGGCCCGCATGCGTGAACAGCACGCCTGCGCGCCACAACCTCTGAGGCCTTGAGATGGCTGAAAACCCAACCGACTTCGACGTGATCGTGCTTGGCGCGGGCGTCGTCGGCATCAACGCCGCCTATTGGAACTTGCGCGCCGGCCGCTCCGTGTGCGTCGTCGACCGGCAGCCGGCCGCTGGTCTGGAAACAAGCTTCGCCAATGGCGGACAGATCTCGGTCAGCCATGCCGAGCCCTGGGCCAACCCGTCGGCGCCCTTCAAGGTGCTCAAGTGGCTGCTGCGCGGCGACGCGCCCTTGCTGTTTCGCCCGCGCTTCGACGTGCATCAGTGGCTCTGGATCGCCAAATTTCTGGTCGATTGCCTGCCGCAACGGGCCGACCGGCATACGGCGGAGATCGTCAAGCTCGCGACCGAAAGCCGCGGTCTCATTCAAAAAATAAGGGCCGACGAAGGATTTCATTACGACGAGCGCAGCAAGGGCATCCTTCACTTTTATCGCGATCGCCGCGAGTTCGAAGCCGCCATTCCGGTCGCCGAACTGATGCGCAAATACGGCTGCGACCGCAAAGTGATCGACGCCGACCGGGTGGTCGAGATCGAGCCGGCGTTCGCCGAAAAGCGCAACGAAATCGTCGGTGCGACCTATACCGAGGATGACGAAAGCGGCGACGCGCTGAAATTCACGCAGGCGCTGGCGCAGGTTTGCGAAAGGCTGGGCGGCGAATTCCGCTACAGCCACCAGGTGACCGCGCTCGGCGCCGACAAGGCGCGCGGCGAGGTGCGCTCGGTCGAAGTCAGCGGACCCGACGGCTACAGCACGTTGCGCGCCCGTGACATCGTCGTCAGCCTCGGCTGCTGGTCGGCGCCGTTTCTGCGTCCCTATGGCGTGCGATTGAACATCTATCCGGCCAAGGGCTATTCGGTGACCATCCCGACCAACGGCTCAAACGTCGCGCCGGTCACCAGCCTGACCGACGATGAGCACAAGCTGGTCTATTCCAATCTTGGCGGCCGCCTGCGCGTTGCCGGCACCGCCGAGTTGTCGGGCTACACGCACGACCTCAACCATACGCGCTGCGACGCAATTCTGCGCAGCGTCAAGGGTCTTTTCCCGCGCGCGGGCAATTTCGAGCGGGCGACGTTCTGGACCGGCTTGCGTCCCTCGACCCCGTCCAACATCCCCTATGTCGGGCGCACGCGTTATCGCAATCTGTGGCTGGACACCGGGCACGGCACGCTGGGCTGGACGCTCGGCGCGGGCTCCGGCTTCCGTCTGGCGAATATGATCGGCGCCCATGACGGCCCGATCGTTGCGTGAACGCTAGCTGGGGCTGGCTCCAAGCCGCGCCAGCAGCGCCTGCGCCCGCGTCAGATGCGGCCTGTCATACATCTTGCCGTCGATGCCGACGGCGCCGGCATCCGGCTTGGCGGCAAAGGCCGCGACCACCGCTTTGGCTCTGGCGATCTGCTCAGGCGACGGCGTGAACACGGCGTTGATCACCGCCACCTGCGCCGGGTGGATCGCCAGCCGCCCGGCAAAACCGTCGCGGCGCGATTCCTCGGTGTCACGGCGCAAGCCGTCGGCGTTGCGGAAGTCGACATAGATCGTTTCGTAGGCGGGCACTTTCGCCGCGGTGGCGCCGAGCAGGCAGATCGCGCGGGCGAGGCGATAAGGTTCGGTGAGCACGCCATTGCCGTCGCGGTTCGCCTGCGCGCCGATCTCGGCGGAGAGATCCTCGGGCCCCCAGGTCATGCCGATCAGCCGGGCGCTGGAATTGAGATACGTGCCGGCGGAAAAAACGCCGGCCGCCGTCTCCACCGTTTGCGCCAGGATCTTGATTGCGCCTTCGGGCAGACCGGCGACCGCTTCCCGCGCCGTCAGCTTGGCGTCGAGATGCGTCACCGTGGCGCCGCCTTCGGCCTTGGGAAACATGATGGCGTCGGGCCTGCCGGGCACCACGGCGTCGAGGTCGGCGTCGGTCATGCCGGTGTCGAGGCCGTTGATGCGCACCAGGAGGCGCGGCCGTTCCCTTTTGCCTTGCGCATTTTTGAGAAAATCCAGCGCCGCCTTGCGCGCCACGTCCTTGCGCTCCGGCGTAATCGAATCCTCAAGGTCGAGGATCACCGCGTCGGCGCCGCTGGCGAAGGCCTTGTCGAGTTTTGCCCCGCCGTCGGCGGGAACGAACAGAAGAGAGCGCATCAGCTCACTTTGGCTGCATGATGATGAAGGCACTGCGGTGGCATTCGGCGACCAGCGTATCGTCCTGCTTGAACGCCTTGTGGTGGAATTCGACGATGCCGGCGCCCTTGCGCGATTTCGACTCGCGCTTGGACACGACCTGCGTCGTGCAATGCACGGTATCGCCCTCGAACAGCGGATTGGGAAATTTCACGTCGCTCATGCCGAGATTGGCGATCGTCGTCCCCACCGTCATGTCGGAGACCTGGATGCCGATCATGAGCCCGAGCGTGAACAGCGAATTCATCAGCGGCTGACCCCACTCGGTTTCCTGCTCGCAGAAATGCCGGTCGATGTGCAGCGGCTGCGGATTGAGCGTCATGTTGGAGAACAACATGTTGTCCATCTGCGTGACCGTACGCGTGTAGCGGTGCTCGTAAGTCTTGCCGACCTCAAAGCCCTCGAAGTACAGCCCGCCGCGCTTGTGCCGCTGAATGGTGTCCTGCATGGGCAGCGTCTCCTCGTTCCCTGAATGCCGCTATTAACGGTTCATTTACCATAATTACCGATGCTCGACAGGGCCCGCGAACGTATGCCCTGTCGGCTGGGCGAGACAGTGACAGCACGGCGGCGCGAGGCAAGACCAAAAGATGGCGATCGACGGCATCAACGGCGTGGCCGCGCAGATTACCGGCGCGATCCGCCAGGCCGCGCGCTCGACCGGCATGAGCTTTGAATATCTGCTCACCACCGCGAAGATCGAATCGAGCCTCAACCCGGCGGCGCAAGCGGTCTCTTCCACGGCCAAGGGCCTCTATCAGTTCATCGACCAGACCTGGCTCGCCACCATGAAAACCACCGGCGCGGCGCTGGGCTACGGCCGCTATGCGGACGCCATCGTGCAGAACGGCGCCGGCCAATACGAGGTTCCGGACGCGGCGGCGCGAAACGCCATCATGCGGCTGCGCACCGATCCGGCCGCGAGTGCGCTGATGGCAGGCGCCTTTGCGCGCGGCAATGCCGCGCAGCTCGCGCAAAGCATCGGCCGCGCGCCCACCGAAGGCGAACTCTATATCGCGCATTTCCTCGGGCCCGACGGGGCGGCAAAACTCATCGCCGCGGCGTCGTCACAACCACGGGCCAATGCGGCGACGATGTTCCCGCAGGCGGCAAGCGCCAACACCAGCATCTTCTACGCGGGGGGATCCCCGCGCAGCGTCGGCGAGGTCTACGCCAAGCTGACGGCGCGATTTGACGCTGCCCGCACCGTCGCGGTCACCGCAGGATTGCGAGGCACCATCAATGCGCAGGACCCGGTCCGGGATACGGCGGCGCTTGCGCAGGCTTTCGCCGCCGTCAGCGCCGTCCAACCGGCAGCGCAACCAGCGCAGCCGGTATTCCAGGGCATGTTTTCCGATCGGGCCCGCGGGGGGCTGACGCAGACCGTGAACCAGTTGTGGACGCAGCCCGGCACCGACACCGGCGGGGCACGGCCGGTGAGCCTGTTCACGGACCGCGTGCCTGAGCCGCGCAAACCATCCGGCTCGTGATCGGCACAATCGTCGTTAACAGGTCTTCAATATCTATGGTGAACGCTTTGTTAAGCCTCGTCGACTAGGGTTTGAATCTGTTCGGGTCCGTTTTGAGTGGTGGCGTCGATGATTGTTCGCCAGTTTCTGCAATGGGTGCGCAGTGCTCCTCCGGGTGAGCGGGCCGATGCAACATCGGCGCTGGCACGCGCTTATCTCTACTCCGACCTTTCCACCGATGACCGCGCCGCCGCCGAAGGCGCGATGATCATGCTGCTCGACGATCCATCGCCTCTGGTGCGCCAGGCGATGGCCGAGGTCTTTGCCTCATCGCAATACGCGCCGCCCGTCATCATCGATGCACTCGCCGCCGACCAGCCGCAGGTTGCCGTGCCCATCCTGTCGCGCTCGCCGCTGCTGCTCGAAGCCGACCTCATTGACCTTGTCGCCACCGGCCGCAGCGAAGCGCAGACGGCGATCGCCGCCCGCGCCATGCTGCCTTGCTCGATTGCCGCGGCGATCGCCGAAGTGGGGTCGGCGGAAGCCTGTCTCGCGCTGCTGGAAAACATCGATTCCGACATCACTCCATTATCCGTCGATCGCATGGTCGAACGCTTCGGTCATCTCGCAGCGATCCGCGAAAACCTGCTGATGCGCGATGAGTTGCCGATGCCGACGCGGCAGGCGCTGCTGTCGAAGCTGTCGCAGACGCTGGCCGGTTTTGTTTCGGACCGGCACTGGCTTGCGGCCGAGCAGGCGGAATACGCCACCAAGGACGCCTGCGAGAAGGCAACCGTCGCGCTCGCCGCCGACACGCCCTATGACGAATTGCCCGCGCTGGTGCGTCACCTGCGACAAAGCGGGCAGCTCACGGCCGGCATGATCCTGCGCGGATTTTTGTCGGGCAATGTCGTGCTGCTCGAGGAGGCGCTGGCCGAACTCTCCGACCTGCCGTTCGATCGCGTCACCAGCTACATCCACGACAAGAACATCTCCGGCTTTCATGCGCTCTATCGCAAGGCCGGGCTGCCGGATGGCGCCTATCCGGCGTTCCGCCACGCGATGGCGGCGATGCGCGAGGGCGCGTTGCGCGGCGGGCAGGGCTACGCGGCGCGGCTCAGGCGCACGATGGTCGAACGCGTGCTCTCCGGCTGTTCCGCCGAGGCGGACGCCGACGATTCGCTGCTGGCGCTGCTGCGGCGGTTTTCGGTCGAGGCGGCGCGCGAGGAAGCGCGCAGCTTCTGCGACGACCTGGTCGCCACCAGCCCGGCGATTCTGTTCGATCCGGTCGAAACGCGGCTGGTGGCTTAAAGCTACTCGGGCTGCTCGGGGACCAGCGAGGGTCCACCCTTGATCTGCTCCAGCACGTCCGGACGGTCGCGGTTTGCGTGCAGGAGAAATTCGTCGGTGACTTCGCGCAGGCGCGAGGTGAGCATGGCGGCGAGATCCTTGGCGTCGGAGCGGGCATATTCACGGTAGATCGCGCGCACGGCGTCGACATGCTGGTCGACCAGCTTCATCGGAATGTGGGTCATGTCCGGCGTGTATTCGATCAGCCGGCAAAGGCTGTCGGCCGCACCTGCCACGGCGGGGTAACCAAACGTCGCCACTTCGCCCTTGATGTCGTGGGCGGCGTGGAACAGCGCTTCGCGGGTCTGCTTGGTGAAGCCGGATTTGCCGACGGCGTTGCGTGCGGTGTCGAGGCGGGCGCATTCCTCATCCATCCACGCGCCGAATTCGCTCGACAGATCCGCCAGCGCCTTTTCCGCGCGCGCCACCGGGTCTTCCTCGCCCGGCATATACGGCTGGACCGATACCGCCTTGCGCAGCTTGTTCTCGACCTTGATGACCTCATGGTCGGCATAGGTCGTGACCGAAGCGGTGTCTTTGCGGGAAGCCATTGGTCTGTGCCTTTGTCAGCCGGGGGTGCGAGCTTTGTCCAGCAGCGGCGCGGGACGGATCACATCTGCCTTGCCGCCCTTGCGGCGTTCTGGTCCGACATAATTCGGGTTGACGTTGCGGCGGCGGTCGGGGCCGAAATAATTCTTGGTCTTGATGAAGGGTCGCGGGTTGGCGACGACATTGACGATGCGCTGGTAGAGGCCCTTGGCCGAGATCGGCTTGGCGAGGAACTCGGTGATGCCGGCATCGCGGGCGGCGGTCACCCGCTTCTTCTCGGAATGGCCGGTGAGCATGATGATAGCGACGTAGGGATTTGAATTGGCGCCGGGCTGACGGATCATCTGCGTGAGCTCGAGGCCGTCGAAGATCGGCATCGCCCAGTCGGTGATGACGATGTCGGGAAAGTAGTGGGTGAACGATTCGAGGCCGGCGGCGCCGTCTTCGGCCTCATAGACGTCGCGCGCGCCGAAGCCGTGCAGCAGCGTGCGCAGAATCCGGCGCATGTGCGCGTTGTCGTCGATGACGAGGAAACGCAGGCGGTTAAAGTCGATGCGGACCATGCTGCCCCGGGGCCTCGGGCGGCCGCCCGATACCTGAAGGGCAGGCTAATACCGGCGCCGTTAATGCCCGGTTAAGCATCGTCCCATGGGCCTAAAAGCCGAACTGCTCGCGCAAGATACGTTCGTCGAGATTGTGCCCGGGATCGAACAGCATGTTGAGTACGATCGAATGGTCCATGGTGATGTCGACCGAGCGCACCGAGCGCACCTCGTCGTGATCGGCAACCGCGGCGACCGGGCGCTTCTCGGCCTCGTGCACCTCGATGGTCACCTTGGCCTTGTCCGGTAAAAGCGCGCCGTGCCAGCGCCGCGGGCGGAACGGGCTGATCGGCGTGAGCGCGAGCAGGGGGGCGTTGATCGGAATGATCGGGCCCTGCACCGATAGATTGTAGGCTGTCGAACCGGCAGGCGTCGCCACCAGCACGCCGTCGGCGACGAGTTCGGCGAGCCGTTCCTGGCCGTCGATGAGGATGCGCAGGTGCGCGGCCTGTGCGCTCTGGCGGAACAGCGAAACCTCGTTGATGGCGCGATGCTCGTGGATGACGCCGCGGGCGTCCTTCGCGCACATCAGCAGCGGATGAATGACGGCGATCTGCGCAGCGCTCAGGCGCTCGACCAGATCGTCGGGCGAATAGTCGTTCATCAGGAAGCCGACGGTGCCGCGATGCATGCCGTAGATCGGCTTGCCCGCGCGCATGAAGTCATGCAGGCTTTGCAGCATCAGTCCGTCGCCGCCGAGCGCGACGATGACGTCGGCGGACTTCGGCTCGCAGTTGCCGTAAGCCTTCTCCAGCCGCTCATAGGCTTCGCGCGCCTCCGGTGTATGGCTGGCGACGAAGGCGATGCGCTTGAAAGGCTGGGCTTTGGGGCTCATCTTTGGGCGACTTCAGGGACCGACAATGGAACGCGCGGTGCTCGTGTATACGACCTGGCCCTCGATTGTCGAGGCGGAGCGGGCCGGGCGGGAAATCGTCGAGCGGCGGCTGGCGGCTTGCGTCAATATCGTACCCGGAATGATCTCGCATTACTGGTGGGAGGGTCGTCTCGAGCGGGCCGAGGAAGCGGTGATGCTGATCAAGACTCGTGCATCGTTGGCCGAGGCCGTGAGCGCCGCGGTGAAGTCGCTGCACAGCTACGAGACGCCGGCGATCATGGTGCTCCCGGTCGAAAGCGCCGATCCCGCTTATCATCGCTGGATCGTCGAGGAGGCGAGGGGCTGACTACGCCGTCACCACCAGCCCGCTGGTGCCTTTAAGCGCGACGCTGTCGGGGAATACCGACGTCGCCAGCGTGCGCTCATCGACACGCAGATGGTCTCGCAAGACGCCTTTGAGGATGGCGCGCAGATCGGTGGTCGGCTTGAGGTCGCGGTCCTGATAGAGGCTCGCCGCGTTCAGGCCCGGCCAGTCGGCTATGACCCGGCCGCCTTTGACTGCGCCGCCCGCCAGCAAGGCTACCGTCGCCGTGCCGTGGTCGGTGCCCTCGGTGCCGTTGATGCGCGCGGTACGTCCGAATTCGGTGATGACGGCGACCGCGGTTTCTTTCCATGCCGGGCCCATGCCCTGTTCGATTGCGGCCAAGGCGCCATCGAGCGCGCCGAGCAATGCGGCGAGCCGCCCGCTGGCGGCGCCTTCGTCGGCGTGGGTGTCCCAGCCGTCGAAAGCAAGTGCGCCGACGCGCGGGCCGTCATCGCGGCTCATGAATTTCGCCGCGGCGCCCGCGGCCTCGGCGAAATAGGCGCGCACCGCGGCGGCAGGCCCTTGCGGCCGGGTGGCGTCGGGCTTCTGCGGGCCCGTATCCATGCCGCCGGCACGCGCGATAGCGGCGAGATCGACGCGCTCTTCGAGCGCGCGGGCAAGTACAGGATCGGTGTGACGATAAAGATCGAGGAGGCGCGTCACGGTGTCCTCGGTCGCCGGCGGCAACCTCTGCGGGGACCAGGACATCACCGGCGCCGGCCCGCGCACCACCAGCGGCGTCACCGGGCCGACCGCAAAGGCATCCTTTGCACCGACTCGGCCGGCGGGTGCGAGCGACGTGAGCGCGCGATTGAGCCAGCCGGTCTCGACGGCGCCGGGCTTGGTGAGCCCGCTTTCCAGCACATCCTGGCCGTCGAAATGCGAACGCTCGCGATAGGGCGATGCAACCGCATGCACGATGCTCGCTTCGCCTGCTTTATACATGCGGTGCAGGTTTGCCATCGCCGGATTGAGCGCGAAGAAACCGTCGAGCGGGAGTGCCGGCGTTGCGCCGCCGAGGGTGAGCGCGTTGTCGCCGCGCAGGCGCAACCAGTCGGGGTCGCCGACCGGCGCCACCGCGGCGAGGCCGTCGAGCGCGCCGCGCAGCACGACAACGAGAAATCGCGGATCGCGGCCCTCGGCGCGCGCCGCGCGCGGCAAGTGGGCCCAGGCAAACAGCACCCCCGAAGCAAGCAGGAGATGGCGGCGGGTGGGGACGTGCACTTCATTCATGACATCACCGTCTCTGGAATTCTGGCGCCATCAGCAGCAGCGCCAGTGCCTGCGGCCGGCTCTCGGCGCGGGCAACGGCGTCACGCGTTTCGCGCGACGCCAATGGCCCGAGCGCGACGTCCACCATGGCGTCCGGTTCCTGGCCGTTATTGCCGACAACACGGCCGACCTGGTTGGCGATGTCGAGGCGCTGCGCCATGCCGTCCAGCCAGGCGGCGCTGTCGTCGGAAAAGCCCTTTGGCGCCGGCGGCCGCCATAGTGGCTGCCCGAGAAGGGCCTGCGCGCCGACGACCTTGCGGACATCCGTGATGGGCAACGCGTTCGCACGCAGCGCCGCGACGATCCATTCACCCGGCGGCTTGAGTTTGGCGCGGGGGGCGCTCCAGGATTCCGGCGCGGTGATGAGTTCTTTGGTGACCTCGCGCAGGTCGCCGCCGGTGAGAATGAAACGGCGCGACAGTTTCTCAACTAAAGCCGGCGGCGGCGCGTCGGCGATAAAATGCTGCGCCAGCTTGGTTGCGATATGTTTCGCCGTCGCCGGATGACGCGCGAGATCCTCGAGCACGGCGCGCCCTTGCTCGAAGCCGCCCTCGGCATAGGTCCTGCCGAGCACGGTCTGTGCGCCCGGCTCGTGCAGGCGCTCGTTGAACATGAACACGCCGCCGTTGATCGGATCGAGCCGCGGCGGCACCAGGCTCCACCCGGTAATCACTTTGGCAAAATTGGTGACGTCGGCCTGCGAGTAACCGGTGCGCACGCCGAGCGTATGCAGTTCGAGAATCTCGCGCGCGAGGTTCTCGTTGAGGCCTTTGCCGCGACGCAGGCCGGCGACAGACCCGGGGCCGATCGAGCGGGCATTGTCGAGGTAAAGCAGCATGGCGGGGTGCGTCTCGACCGCAAGCAACAGGTTGGAAAATTTTCCGAGCACGTAAGGGCGGATCGCCTCGCGCTCGAAGGCGCCGCATAGCGCCCGCACCGGGCCCTTGTCGGCCGACACGCAAAAATGGTTCGACCAGAACCAGGTCAAGCGTTCGCCCAGGCCGGTATCGGCGCTGAGCGCCGCTTCGTAACGAGCCTGCGCTTCGGCGAGGTAGATCTTTTGCGGGACGGGCGGGCCCTGCTTTTCCATCGGCTGCGCTTCGCCATTCATATCCGCTGCGCCGACGCTCATTTTCTGCGCTTCACGAGCGGCCTTGCGTTCCTGCTGGAAGGCGACGGCGGCGCGCAGCGCCGCGTCACTGGTCGGCAGCTCGGAGCTTTTAGCCGCGCCCGGTCCGGTTTTGAGCTCCGCGAGCAACGCGCCACGCGGGTCCGAGGCGATGCGTTCGATGCCGCCCGGACGCGGACCCAAGCCAAACCTGTGCAGCGCCAGCGCAGCCCGCGCCTTGCCATCCAGCGCACCGGGATCGACCGCCATTGGGTCCAGGCCCTCGAACCGCGAAATGTCGCCCTACGCAGAAATTAGCCGATGAGTCGTGTCGAGACTACGGCAACGATCGTGCCGCGGGCGTAAAGTCTGTACTAAAAATTGGAGCGGTTATTTTAAAAGTTCCGTATTTGCCGAAACAAAATGCCCCGCCTCCGGGGTGCGGAGGGCGGGGCACTGCAATGGCGTAACGTCAGTAGCTCGCCTTGCCGTCGATTACGGCCTTGAGCTGGCGGAATTCTTCGCAAGAGGTGTTGCCGCAGATCAACTGCACCTTCTTGAGGTCGTCTTCGGCCTTGAGCCGGTTGCCCTGCTCCATCTGCCACATGCCGTAATAGGACCAGGTGCGCACGTGGTCGGGATCGGCGGCGAGCGCCTTCTCGTACCAGACCTTGGCGTCCTGGTAATCGCCAAGCCGACGGTAGGAATAGCCGATGTAGTTGGCGACGTCGGGATGCTCGTCGCGGCCGAGCGCGTGCATGGCGGCGATACCGCCGGTGTAATCGCCGGCAAGGATCAGTTCGCGCGCGGCGCGGTAACCGCGCAGGAATTTCGCGTAGGCTTCCTGCTGCTGGCGCTCCTCGATCATGCTGCCGTCCTTTTTCTTTTTCTTGCTCTTGCCGTCGTCCGACGGCGGCGGGTTGTCGCTGCCCATGGCGTGAACGGTGACCGGCTTGAGGCCGACGGCGGTTGCCAGCAACACGGCGGCCGCGAGCATGGCGATGTGGCGAAACGCTCGGGTGGGGGTCATGCGGGAAGCCTTTCCTCTGGGAGCGAACGAAAGCGATATTACAACGAAACGGGTGGTTTCACAGCCTGCGTGGCACGGCTAGTAACCGTTGGGACTAAAGCCAGTGCCGCTGCTTGCCGGGATATCTGCCTGCGGCTTGGGTTTGGTCTTGGTCTCTTTCGCGACGTTTTTCTTGTGACTTTTAGTGACTGCCTTGTCGGCGTCCGTCTTGCCGGCGTCGACCGCGTAGAGCGGCGTTGCGCCAATTCCGGCCGTTAGCAGGACGGCGGCGGCCAGCAAGCTTGCGCGACGCAATGCTCGGCGCGGGTTCATGCACAGGCTCCTTTGCAACTTTGAAATGCGGGGTCGGCAGGCACTGTCACCGGAAAACAATTCATGACCGGCTTCTAGTCCCGCCCCGCCGAACATTCGTTTCTTCACGATTCGGTCATGGCGCCGGCCGTTGCATCCCCGCTTTCGGCGGCGCTTGACTTAAAGGCGCGATAAAGGGAACATTTTGCCGTGCTGGTTCCCCGGGTAACGCCGGGGACGAAAGAGGGAACACGGAAACTCCATCAGTCGCGTGGCGATTTGACGGCTAATCCGTGGCTACCCCCGTAACTGTAAGCGGCGAGCCTTACGTCCAAACGTGGCCACTGGGAAACTGGGAAGGCCGGACTAAAGGCTAAGACCCGCGAGCCAGGAGACCTGCCAGCACGGTCACCCAACCGGTGGACGGGGCGTCCATACGGAGCGGTCTTTCGCAGCGGTGACGACAATGCCGGTGCGAAGGCCGTGAGAGAATCCCTCCCACGACTTCGACGGTTGAGTGTCGCGCGCGAGCGTCGTTAGCGTGTTGTCCTCATTCGTCCTTCGCATCGGGCTTGGTCTCACCCGATGCGCTCCCGTTTGCGGGAAGCGCAAACGAAGGAGCGTGACGTCATGGGGCTTCAACTTCACTTCAGTGGTGCCGTCCTGGCACTTGGTGTCTTGCTGGCGCAACCGGCGAGGGCGCAGGATTCGTTGCAAGGCGGCACGGTCAGCCTGCCGCCGATCGATGTCGGTACCACACGCCTCGGCGGTGTCATTGTCGGCACCTCGAGTTCGGTGATCACGGCCGAGGATATCGAGCGGTCGCCGGCGCAAAATCTGCCCGATATTCTGGCGCAGCAGGCAGGTATTCAAACCCAACATCTCTACAGCGCCACCAACGGTACCGGCTCGACCGTCGATTTGCGCGGCTTCGGCGTCTTTGCGCCATCGAACGTGCTGATCCTCGTCAACGGCCGCCGCTACCAGGACTTCGACCTGCAGGGCTTCGATTTCTCCTCGATCCCGCTCAACAGCATCGCGCGCATCGAGATCACGCGCGGCAACAGCGGCGCGGTCTTGTGGGGTGACGGCGCGGTTGGCGGCGTCATCAATATCGTCACCAAGACGAAGCCGCAGCAAGGCGCGAGTGGCCGCGTCGAGGGGCTCGCCGGCTCTTACAACTATTACGAGGGCCGTGCGTCCGCGTCAGTGGCGTCGGGCCCCTGGTCGGTGTCGGCATATGGCAACGCCATCACGTCCAACGGCTACCGGGTCAACAGCGGCCTGCGCGAGCAAAATGCCACCGGCAATATCAACTATCAGGTGCAGAACTGGGGCGCCTATATCAACATTGCCGGCGATAACCAGCGGCAAAGCCTTCCCGGCCCGTTGCCCAACAGGCCGTCGGGCTTTGTGCCGTTCTGGCTTAATACACCGCAGGAATCGAACACGCCGCTCGATTGGGCGAAAAAGCAGGGCATCAGTTTCACCAGTGGCGTGAATGCGACACTGACGCCCGGCGTCGAATTGATCGTCGACGGCGGGGTGCGGCGAAAATTCCAGCAAGCGACCTTCTACAGCTACAACAATCCGCCGTTCTTTGTGTTCGATCCGTCGACTGCGGTGCCGATGAACTATGTCGATACGGTGCTCACGACGTCCTCGATTACGCCGCGCCTCGACATCACCGGCAGCATGTTCGGCTTCGCCAATCGCTTGCTGACCGGCATCGACTTCTACAATACGCAATACAATTCCGACCGGCCGACCGGGTTCGGCCTGCCGCCGGTGCATAGCTACGACATCCGCCAGACGACGCTCGGCCTTTACGCCATGAACACGATGGCGGTGCGGCCGGATCTGGACATTTCGCTCGGCGGCCGCGTGCAGAACAATTCGGTCAAGGCGGTGGATATCTACAACGCCGCCGTCGATCCGAACGCCGGCGGCTACGCGTCGAACCCGCAGGCGCCGCCGCTCGACACGTCCGAGTGGCAATGGGCGGCCCATCTCGGCGCCGACTGGCGCGCCAATCCGTGGCTTACGGTGTTCGGCCGCGCCGCGCGCTCGTTCCGGCTCGGCAACGCCGACGAGCGTGTCGGCTCCGGGAATCCGTTCGGCTTCACCGCGCCCGCCAATTTCGGCCTGCAGACCCAGACATCCGAGGATGTCGAAGGGGGCATCCGCATCAAAAATGGTCCACTGAATATTCAGACCAGCGTCTTTGCGATGTGGCTGACCAATGAGATCCATTTCATTCCGGCGCTCTTGCAGGACACCAATCTCGATCCGACGCGGCGCCTTGGCTGGGAGGCGGCGGCGTCCTATCAGGTGACCGAAGACGTGCGCGTACGCGGCGGCGTTTCCTATGTCGATGCGAGATTCCGCGACGGTCCCTACGCCGGCAATGAAATCCCGGTCATCTCGGCCTGGACCGGCAATGCCGGCGCGTCGTGGGATATCGTCAAGAAGCTGCTCGTGCTCGACGTCAGCGCGCAGTTCTTTGGCCCGCGCCGCATGGACAACGACCAACTCAACATTCAGCCGCTCATTCCGGGCCAAGCAACCGTCGATGTCAAAATCGGTGGCCGGTACGATCACTTTTTCTGGTCGGCCGCCGTGCTCAACGCGTTCGACGTTCAGTACTTCGATTACGCGATCGCGAGCGGCGGCTCTCCGGCGAGTTTGTTCGGACCGGCGGTCCCGCCGACGATCGGCGCCTTCAACGCCTACCCGCTCGCCGGCCGCACCTTCCTGCTGTCGGCCGGCGCCACGTTCTAGCGCCGCCTAAAGCGGCGCCCACATCGCCGGCACGAACTCGTAGCCGGCGCCTGCGCGCGCGATGTGGCCGCAGGCCGGGAAGGGGAAGTGGTAGGCCTCGACCGGCATGCGGTCGGCGGCCGCGCGGTCAAGCATGGCGCGGCGGGTTTTCACCGCAAGGGCGCCGTCCATGTCGAAGCTCGGCTGCCAGTCGGGGTGGCGCGCGAACAGGTACGGATTGCGCACGGCGTCGCTCATCACCAGCAGCGACTGGCTGCCGGAATGGATGGCAAACGCGGTGTGGCCAGGCGTGTGGCCGTAGGCGGGGATGGAGACGATGCCGGGCGCCACCTCGGCGCCGGGCTTGAACAGGTGCACCTCCTTGGCGATGTCGTTGAAGATGCGCCGCGCATTGAGGAAATAACCGTGCACGGATTTCGGCACACCGGCCATGTGCGTGTCGTCCATCCAGTAGGTCCATTCCGGCTCGGGGACGAAAATCTCGGCATTGGCAAAGACCTTGTCGCCGTCCTTGCTCTTGATGCCGTTGATATGGTCGGGATGGAAATGCGAGATGAGGATGGTGTCGATCGCGCCCGGCGCGATGCCGACGGCCGAGAGATTGCCGTTCAAGAAGCCGGCCGAGTCGGTGATCTGTCCGGCGGTGCCGGTGTCGATGAGGATGAGCTTCTTGCCGGTATTGACCATCAGCGCCGTGAAGGTAATCGGCAGCACATTTGGCGGAAGAAACGCTGCGGCGAGCGCCTCGTTGACGGCCGCACCGCCGGCGTTGCGAACGAAATGCTCGTCGATCGGCAGAAACCAGGTGCCGTCATAGAGCGCGGTGAGCTGGTAGTCGCCGAGCCTGTAGCGATAAGCACCGGGCCCCTGCGCTTTGCTAATGGGCGCCGCAGCGCCGGCGGGACGCGCAAGCGTTGCGCAGGCCGCGGCCAGTAGCGGCCCGCTCAGGAACGAACGGCGGTCAAGATCGGCCATTGTCGGCTATGGTGTGCTTCAAGCGCGGCATTTTTTTCGACGTCTCTGCAAACACCGCGCCCGGGGATTTAATTCGGGCGCGCGCTTTCATCGCCGGGCCGTTATGATATGCGAAAAGACGGCGACAGGCGAAGGCGGGAAACATTAAAGATGCGATGGTTGGCAATCGCTGCGGCTTTGCTGCTTGCGGCCTGCGCGACGGATGTGGGCCCCAGCGAAGCGGAGTTGAAGGCACAATGGGAAGCGCAGAACGTCGTGCCGCAGAACTACAAGCAGGATCTGCTCGCGTTCCTGCGCACCTATCTCAACGATCCGACGCATGTGCGCGACGCTTCGGTATCGCCGCCGGTGCGCAAGAACGTCGGTCAAGGCGAGCGCTACGTTGCCTGCGTGCGCTATAACGCGCGCAACAGCGACGGCAAATATACCGGCATCAAGGACGGCGCTGCGATCTATGTGTCGGCAAAGCTCGACCGGTTCCTCGACACGCCGCGCTTTACCAACGAGTTGTGCAAGGACGCGGCCTACGCACCGTTCCCGGAATTGCAGAAGCTGCAACGCTAGGCAAAACGCAAGCGCGCGGAAACTGCCGCACGCTTGCCACGCGGGCGCGACCAAATCGAGACAGAGAGGCCGAAAGTGAACTCAGGCGTCGAGGTCAATCGACCTTAAACCAGATCACTTGACCTTGAGGTTCTCCGCGGAAGTCTTGCCGCGGTTCTCGACGAGTTCGAACTGAACGGTCTGTCCTTCGTTCAGCGTGCTAAGTCCGGCGCGTTCGACCGCCGAGATGTGCACGAACACATCCTTCCCGCCTTCTTGGGGCTGGATGAAGCCATAGCCCTTCGTCGGATTGAACCACTTTACGGTGCCCTGAGGCATGCTCGATCTCCAAGTATTACCAACACGCCAGTTTGGCACAGTCGTTCGGGGTCGAAAAGGTAGGGGGCGGGGCTAAAGCTGCGACTTTTGGGGTATTTTTTGCCGCCGCCGGATGCCTCTTTTTTGGTGCCGGGTGAGAGAATTGAACTCCCGACCAACGGTTTACAAAACCGCTGCTCTACCGCTGAGCTAACCCGGCTCGGCCTGAGAGCTATCAGCGTCGCCCCCGGCCGACAAGCGCCGGCAAAGAAAACGCCCCGCAATCCTTAAGGAATTGCGGGGCGCGCGTCATTTCGTCGCGGGGGCGGCGCCGGTTGGCGGCCGCCCGCGGTTGCTACATCTGCGTGATGTCGCGGTCCTTGGTCTCGGGCAGGAAAATGAGCCCGATGACGAAGCTCATCGCCGCCACCACGATCGGGTACCACAGGCCGGAGTAGATATTTCCGGTTGCCGCCACGATGGCGAAGACCGTCGCCGGCAGGAAGCCGCCGAACCAGCCGTTGCCGATGTGATAGGGCAGCGACAGGCCCGAGTAGCGGATGCGCGTCGGGAACAGCTCAACCAGCCAGGCGGCGATCGGCGCGTAGACCAAGGTGACGTAGATCACCAGGATCGTCAGCAGCAGGATCGTCATCACGTAGTTGATCTCAGCCGGATTGGCCGAGGCCGGATAGCCGTGCTTGGTGATGGCGTCGCCGAGGTCCTTGGCGAACGTCGGCGAGGTCGCGTCGAGGGTCTGGTCGCCGACCTTCACCTTGGCCTTGGTGCCCGCCGGCGCCGCTTCGTTCTGGTAGTTCACCGAGCGCGTGACCAGCGCCGACTTGGCGATGTCGCACGAGGTGGTGAACTTGGCAGTGCCGACCGGGTTGAACTGGAACGAGCACTCGGCCGGATCTGCGATCACCGTCACCGGAGCCGACGCCAACGCTGCTTCGAGCTTCGGATTGGCGAAGTGGACAAGGCCCTGGAAGATCGGGAAGTAGGTGATCACGCCCAGGGCAAAGCCGGCGAGAATGATCGGCTTGCGGCCGATCTTGTCGGAGAGCCAGCCGAACAGGATGAAGAACGGCGTGCCCAGAGCGAGTGACGCCGCGATCATCAAGTTCGCCGTGATCGGTGGCACCTTGACCGTGAGCAACAGGAAGAACAGCGCGTAGAACTGTCCGCCGTACCAGATCACCGCTTCACCGGCAGTGGCGCCAAACAACGCGGCAATCGCGATCTTGGCATTCGACCAGTTGGCGAAGGCTTCCGACAGCGGGCGCTTCGACGTCTTGCCTTCGGCCTTCATCTTCTGGAACACCGGCGACTCGTTGAGCTTGAGCCGGATCCAGATCGACACCGCGAGCAGGATCGCCGACAGCAGGAACGGAATGCGCCAGCCGCCCCAGAACACGTCGGACTTGCTGGCGAACGCGGGCTCACCCATCCAGGTGCGGACGCCGACGATGACGAGGATCGCCATGAACAGGCCGAGCGTCGCCGTGGTCTGGATCCACGATGTGTAAAAGCCACGCTTGTTCTTCGGCGCATGTTCGGCGACGTAAATCGCCGCGCCGCCGTACTCGCCGCCGAGCGCGAGGCCCTGAACGAGGCGCAGGCCGATCAGGATGATCGGCGCAAGGATGCCCATCATCGCGTAGGACGGCAACAAGCCGATAAAGAAGGTGCCGACGCCCATCAGCGACATGGTGATGAGGAAGGTGTACTTGCGGCCGATGAGGTCGCCGAGGCGGCCGAAGATCAGCGCGCCGAAGGGACGCACCGCAAAGCCGGCGGCGAAGGCGAGCAAGGTGAAGATGAAAGCCGCGGTCGGGTTGACGCCGGAGAAGAATTGCGCCGCCAAAATCGGCGCCAGCGTGCCGTAGATGTAGAAGTCGTACCACTCGAAAACGGTACCGAGCGAGGAGGCGAAGATGACCATCCGTTCCTCGGACGTCATGCCGCCTTCGCGGTATGTGTTAGCCGTCATAGCAGTCATGGGTGTTTCCCTTTCCCCCGGTTGCCTGTTTCTTTTTTTGGGGGGCGGGACACGCCTGACTGATTTTTGATTACGCCCCCGTCCCAGAAATACGACGCGCTTGGCGGCCTAGTCTGTGCAACTGCGGTCGTAGGCAGAAAGTCTTAATTACGGTGTGTAATGTATTGGATTATCTGGAAAAAAGATGGACTAAGCGTGCCGCCACCAAGGCGTTGCTCACACGCTTGATGCGATCTTTTCCAGCACGTCGATGAGCCAGGCCGCCGCCTGCAGGACGGCAAACCGCTGCGCCAGCGACGCCTTGCGGAATGTGTCGTTGAGCAATTTGAGCGCGTGCCGGTAGCCGGCATGCAATCGGGCGGCCTCGCCAAGCGTGGTGAGCCGCTCGACGAGCAGAGTGCGGCGCTGCTCCAGGTCGTCGTAGCGCTGACGGAAATTTCCGCGCACGCCTGCGCTTTTCTTGTCCGGCAATGATGGGCGGCTGCGACTTGGCAAGGGCGATTAACTTTAACTGCGATGTGATTGAGGCTTCCGATTAGCGCCGTCGAATTACGGCGGTTCCAAGCCGAAACCACGATGCCACGGGATTAATGTTACCCCAAGAATACAAGCGCTTGCGTAAAGCCTTTGTATAAAATGCAGCTTCAGATTTTCGCCGTTGGAGCTGCACCGAATGCGCGCTCTGCTTGCTGCCTTACTGATCGCACTCGGCGTTGCCGCGGCGCAGCCTGCGCGCGCTGCCGATCCGGTTGGACTGCAATACGGCGAGGGGGTCCGCGCCGGGGCAGTGTTGATCTACGATTATCGGCCCGGCGTCCTGGTGCGCGCCTGGTGGCTCTCGCCGTGGCACGACCATCATTATTTCCCGGCGACCGGAAAACGGCCGCGCCTTGGGCGGCTTGAAAATCTCTCGGCCAAAAGCGGCCCGATAAAGCCGGCGGCGACTTTCTACCGTGTCTGGTCCACCAGCGACCTGTTTTTCGACGACGCGCCGCGCCCGCTCGCGCGCGCCCCTGAACGCATTCCGCTCCGGCCCGAAGCGCCGGCAAAACCATGATGAATCGGACCCCATCCATGACCAGGACGCGCTCTGTATTGGCGCTTGTGCTTTTTGCCGCAGCCTCAGGCGCGCAGGCGCAGACTTATGGCCAGCCGCCGCTTTATCCCTATGCCGCGCAGCAGCCCTACGCGGTCGAGGTCGCGCCCAATACCTATGTGATCCAGCGGCCGGCCCGTGCGCAGAATTACCCCTACATCACTTGCGTCAATTGCAGCCGCAATTCGAGCGCCGATCCGGTCGCGCAAAGCGCGCCGCGCCGCCCGCGTCAGCCGGCCGACCGCGGGTTGATCGAGGAATTGCGCAAGCGCAACGAGACAGGGCAGTTCGCCGAACAGCCGGCCGAACCGGCGGCAAAACAGACCGTCACCACCACGAAAAAAGTGCTGCGCGAAAAGCCGATCGTGCACGAGACCGTGCGCGTGGTCGACGATCCGCCGCGCGTGATCGAGCGCCGCCATGTCGTCGTCGCTCCGCCACTTCCTCCCGTGCGCCAGCCGGCGCAAGTTGCCGTCGAGGACGAGGTGACCGGCAACACCAAATCGCCGCCGGACAATAATGTGCGCGTCATCCGTGCCGAAGCGGAAGTCACCATTCTTGGGCCGGATCGCATGACGATCCGCCTGTTCCGCAAGGGCAGCGAGCCGGAGGCGAAGGCGCAGCCGGGCGAATAATTTCAGGCCGATGATCCGAAAAACCATGTGCCCGTCTGCGGGGCAGATCGTGCGCGGAAAAATAATGAGCTAGCGGGAGCGAGCGGCGGGTTTGGGGACCCGCCGTTTGGCGTTTCAGGCGCGCGCGCGCAATTTCTGGCCGACGACATAGAGCGCGACCGCGGCGGCATTGGAGACGTTGAGGCTCTTGATCGCCCCGGGGAGGGCGATGCGGGCGACGTGGTCGCAGGTTTCCTTGGTGAGCTGGCGCAGGCCCTTGCCCTCGGCACCGAGCACCAGCGCCAGCGGCGCGCGCAACTTAAGTTCAGCGAGATCGGCATCGCCGTCGCCGTCGAGGCCGACGACCAGGAAGCCGCTCGCCTTGAGCGCCGACAAACCGCGCGCCAGATTCTGCACGCTGATCAGCGGCACGTTTTCCAGGGCTCCGGAGGCGGCCTTGGCCAGCGCGCCGGTGGCGTCCGGAGAATGCCGCTGCGTGGTGACGATGGCCGCCGCCGCAAAGGCCGCGGCAGAGCGAAAGATGGCGCCGACATTGTGCGGGTCGGTGATCTGATCGAGCACCAGCACGACGCCGTGTGCGGAGAGATCCTCGATGGGCGGCGACGGCAGCGGATCGGCCTCGAGATAGAGACCCTGATGCACGGCATCGGCGTTGAGGCGCTCGGCAATCGCCGAGGGCCGCACGATCTCCGGCGCGATGCGCGGATCGATGCCTTCCTCGGCGAGACGGCGCGCGGCGTTTTCGGTTGCCAGCAACCGGCGCAGGCGCCGCGCCGGATTGCGCAGCGCCGCCGTCACCGTGTGCCAGCCGTAGATCGCAAACGGCGCTTCGGCCTCGCCGCGCAGGGCGTCGCGGCGCGCGCGCGTGAAGCGTTCCCGCCGTTCGGTCTGTTCGCGGGTCGCGCCGGGCCGGCTGGAGTGGGAACGGGATGCCATCGGCGTGACTTAACCGATTGGCATTCAAGGGGGTAGTCTCCATTGACTTGCCCCGGATCGCTGCCCATAAACCCGCCAAATCCAAACCGTCGGGCGAGCCGTTAAGCTTTCGCGATCAGTATATTGTACGACGTGTTTGGGGGAGAGTGTCCCGAGCGGCAAAGGGGGCGGACTGTAAATCCGCTGGCTATGCCTTCGTAGGTTCGAGTCCTACCTCTCCCACCAACCTTCGCGCCTTCGGCGCTTCGGTTGGCAAGCCAGCCTGTATCGCGAAGGTTGCCCGCCGTAGCTTTAGCGAAGGCGGGCGAGAATCCCGGTACGATGAATGTCGAGTTGCGCGGGTGTAGCTCAATGGTAGAGCAACAGCCTTCCAAGCTGATGACGACGGTTCGATTCCGTTCACCCGCTCCAACCTCCGCCGGCCCGTCATCTCTTCATTAACAATCGCGTTCGTAGACTGCCACACGCTGATTCGACGGGCGTCACGCGGATGGACTGTTTCTACATCAATCTGGACGCGGCCGAAGAGCGCAGAACTCGCGTCGAGACGAATTTTGCCGTCTGCCGCAAGCCGGGCTGGACGCTCACCCGTTTTCCCGCCATCGACAAGACTTACGTCGAGCGCAACGCCATCCCCGGCGCGACCAAGCCGGGCGAGAAGGGCTGTTTTCTCAGCCACCAGTTCCTGATGGAGCAGCAACTCGCCGACGAGAAAACCTACCTGATCATGGAAGACGACGCCCAGTTCGGCGTGCGTACCTGCACCATCATCGACACCGTGCTCAGGCGCAACGCGCAGCTCGACTGGGACATTATGTACACCGACGTGTGCATCCCGAACCTCGTCAACATGCGGGAACTGCTGAATTTCCGGCGCGACCTGCGCAAGAATAAAACCGAAGTCGCCTTCATGGATCTTTGCGGCGTCGGCTTTGCCGGAACGACCGCCTACATCGTCAACGGCAAGTCGAAACACAAGCTACACGAGGCTCTCGCCTCCTATCGGCCGGTCGACCTGCCTTACGATCTCTTTCTTCGCCAGCAATCGCACGCCGGGTCGCTCAAGATCTTTTCGCTGTTTCCCTTCGTCACGACGCTGTCGGACTATTCCGACGAGTCCCAGATCAAGTCGGCGGGCGCCAACACCATCGACACCGCCTGGAACATGTTCCGCAAGATGATCTGGATCGAGCGCAATCTGAAAAACTGCAAGCCAACGCTCGATCTGCTGAAAGAAACGCTGTGCGGGGATCTGCCCGATCCTGAACCCGCCGCCGCGAACGACGAAGAGCTCGCCGCCTTCAACACCCTGTTTTCCTCGATGGCGGCGATCCGCGGCTGAAGCTTCCCGTCAGCTTTCTGCGCCGCCTTCCACCTGCACCGATAGCGCGCGGTCGAAGCTCTGCTGCGCCTCGTCAAAGCGGCCGAGTTCGTTGAGCGTGGTGCCGCGGTTCTGATGCGCTTCGGCGTAATCCGGCCGCAGTGCCAGCGCCCGATCGAAGCTCGCCAGCGCCTCTTCGAAGCGTGCAAGCGCGTGCAGCGTGTTGCCGCGGTTGTTGTGCGCCTCGGCAAAATCCGGGCGCAGGATCAGCGCCTCATCGAAACTTGCCAGCGCCTCGTCGAGGCGGCCGAGTTCATGCAAGGTGTTGCCGCGATTGTTGGTCGCCTCGACATAGCCCGCCCGCAGCTCCAGCGCGTGCTGGAAGCTTTCCAGCGCCTCTTCGTAGCGCGTCAGCTCATGCAAGAGGTTGCCGCGATTGTTGAATGCCTCGGGCAGGTTCGGCCGCACGGCGATCGCGCGCGCGTAGGCCGCCAGTGCTTCGTCGCGGCGGCCAAGCTCCTTGAGCACGTTGCCGCGATTGTAATGAATTTCGGCGTCATCGGGTTGCAACGACAGCGCCGCGTCGAAGGCCTTGAGCGCCTCGGCGCTCCGCCTCACTGCGTACAGCGCATTGCCGAGATTGTTGAGGGCGTCGGGATTGAGCGGCTGCAGCGTCAGCGCCTGTTCGTAACTCGCCAGCGCGTCGTCGAAGCGGCCAAGCGTCGCAAGCGCCATGCCGCGGTTGTTGAGGGCGTTGACGTAGCCGGGACGCAGGGCGAGGGCGCGCTCGAAACTCTTAAGCGCCTCATCGTCGCGCCCGAGACGGCGCAGCGAGTTTCCGAGATTGTAGTGCGCTTCGGCATTGTTCGGCGCGATGGCGATGGCTTTGCGGCTGCTGGCAAGTCCTTCCTCATCGCGCCCAAGGATCGCCAGTACCGCGGCGCGGTTGACGTGCGCGTCGGCGAATTTCGCCTTCAGCTTGATCGCGAACTCAAAGCTCGCCAGCGCCTCCTCGTGCCGTTGCAGGGCGCTGAGCACGAGGCCCTGGTTGAGCAGGATCTGCGGCGATGGTTTCTTCGCGCGCATGGCGCTGGCGATGAGCGCCAGCGCCTCGGCGGGCGCGCCTTGCGCGAGCTTGATAACCCCGAGCATGTGCAGGGCGTCGAAATGGTCGGGCCGCGCTTCCAGAATGGCGGCATAAAGGCCGGCGGCGTCGGCGAGGCGGCCCTGCTGATGCAGCGTCACCGCCTGCGCCAGCACCTGCGGCACATTGATCGGCTGGGTGTTTTGCAGTTGCGGTAGCGACATGGCCGGCGGGCAATCCCCCGCTTCGAGAGGTAAAAGAGGCCCTCTGAGTCGTCCAGCGCCTTGCCCGAAACTATGCGCAAACAGCGGCCGTTTGGGCCGGAGCGGGGCAAATTGGCGGCGCGCCGCCCTTGCAAAACGGCGCGGTATAATGCATGTACTGCCCGCGCGCGGCGGGCCAGTATATGGTCCGCCGCTTCCGCTTCCGGAGGAGTGTAGCTCAATTGGTAGAGCACCGGTCTCCAAAACCGGGGGTTGCAGGTTCGAGTCCTGCCACTCCTGCCAGGGATCGGCGGTTGGGTTTTGTTAGGCAGGCCAAGCAAAATGCGCCGCCCGTCACTAGATAGAGCCGGTGACGCCGGCATAGGACTTTAGGTAATGGCAGTCTCGCCGTTCAAGTTTCTCCAGGAGGTGCGCGAGGAGACCAACAAGGTCACCTGGCCCTCACGCAAGGAAACCATGATCACCACCGCCATGGTGTTCGTGATGGTGGCTGTGGCTTCGATATTTTTCCTGCTCGCAGACCAGGTCATCCGCATGGCGGTGACCTTCGTGCTCGGCATGGCGGGCTAAAGGCTAGTAGAGAGCTAATAGAGAAATGAGATGAGCGACATCGCTGCAACGACATCGACCAAACCCAAGCGCTGGTACATCGTTCACGCCTATTCCAACTTCGAGAAGAAGGTGGCGGAATCGATCCGCGAACAGGCCAAGCAGCGCGGGCTTGCCGACCATTTCGAAGAAGTGATGGTGCCGACCGAGAAGGTCGTCGAGGTGCGCCGCGGCCGCAAGGTCGACGCCGAGCGCAAGTTTTTCCCCGGCTACGTGCTGGTGAAGATGGACCTGACCGACGACGTCTACCATCTGATCAAGAACACGCCCAAGGTCACCGGCTTTCTCGGCACCGACAAGAAGCCGATGCCGATTTCGGAAGCCGAGGCCGAGCGCATCCTGCATCAGGTGCAGGAGGGTATCGAACGGCCGAAGCCTTCGGTGTCGTTCGAAGTCGGCGAGCAGGTGCGCGTGGCGGACGGTCCGTTTGCCTCGTTCAACGGCACGGTGGAAGAAGTGGACGAGGACCGCTCGCGCGTGAAGGTCGCGGTATCGATCTTCGGCCGCGCCACGCCGGTCGAACTGGAGTTTGGACAAGTCGAGAAGCTTTAGCTAAGCGTATGCAGCATAGAGGCGTGGGAGGTGAGGCGGTGAAGCCAACCGTCAAGATCCGCACCACTAATGGAGAGTAGAGATGGCTAAAAAAGTCACTGGATTCCTTAAATTGCAGGTGCCCGCGGGCGCCGCCAACCCGTCGCCGCCAATCGGGCCGGCGCTGGGCCAGCGCGGTCTCAACATCATGGAATTCTGCAAGGCGTTCAACGCGCAGACGCAGAAGATGGAAAAGGGCGTCCCGATCCCGGTCGTGATCACGACTTACCAGGATCGTTCCTTCACCTTCGAGATGAAGACGCCGCCGGTGTCTTATTTCCTGAAGAAGGCGGCAAAGCTCGAGAGCGGCTCGAAGACCCCGGGCCGCGACATTGTCGGCCAGGTGACCAAGGCGCAGGTGCGCGAGATCGCCGAACAGAAGATGAAGGACCTCAACGCCGATAACATCGAGTCGGCGATGAAGATGATCGAAGGCTCGGCCCGCTCGATGGGCCTCACGGTGGCGGAGTAACGGTCATGGCAATCGGAAAACGCACCAAGGCCGCGCGCGACGGCGTCGATCGCGAAAAGGCTTACACGATCGCCGAGGCGGTCAAGCTCGTGAAGGAACGCGCCAAGGCAAAATTCGACGAGACCATCGAGATCGCGATGAATCTCGGCGTCGATCCGACGCATGCGGACCAGATGGTGCGCGGCGTGGTGACGCTGCCTAACGGCTCGGGACGAACTTTGCGTGTCGGCGTGTTCGCCCGCGGCGCCAAGGCCGAGGAGGCCAAGGCCGCCGGTGCCGACGTCGTCGGCGCCGAAGACCTGGTCGAGAAGGTCAATTCCGGCCAGATCGATTTCGACCGCTGCATCGCCACACCGGACATGATGCCGCTGGTCGGGCGCCTGGGTAAGGTGCTCGGCCCGCGCGGCATCATGCCGAACCCCAAGGTCGGCACCGTGACCATGGACGTCACCAACGCGGTCAAGGGCGCCAAGGGCGGGTCGGTCGAATTCCGCGTGGAAAAGGCCGGTATCGTGCAGGCCGGTGTCGGCAAGGCCTCGTTTTCCGAGGACAAGCTGGTCGAGAACATCAAGGCGTTCGCCGATGCGGTGCAGAAGGCAAAGCCCCCCGGGGCCAAGGGCCACTACATCAATCGTGTCGCGATCTCCTCGACCATGGGACCGGGCGTGAAAGTCGAACCGGCGTCGTTGTTCGCGACCAACGCCTGAACCGGCGTATTTTGGCCTTAGTCTGGCACTTTTGCCGTGGAATGTCGGCAATTAGGGCTTGGCAAAGGCGTTTGGAGCGTTTAAATCATCGCCATCGGGCGTGCCGACCTGTTTGTCGGCGCGCCTTTGCGCGTCCCTAAATTCAAAGGTGATCAAGGGCTTAACCTTTTTGGGCATCCCGGCGGGACATCTGAAAAGGAAGGCACCGATTGCTTTCGAGGGTAGGGCCGCAAGACCGGTTCAAGTTTTCCGCGAGGAAAAATTGCAGCCGGGCGACCTGTCCGAGACTGCCGGCGCCAAGGCGAAAGCCGAGGCTTAATCCCGGTCCGTCCTGTGCAAACAGGCCGGGCAAACGAAAGTGGGGCCAGCATAGACGGGGATGAGACCGGAGTTTGCGCGGCTAGTCTGCCGCGCCAAGTTTGGTTCGAACCTCGGATACCCGTTCGCGCATGTCGTGACCGGGGGGCAGGATTTCTGGAAACGTCGTCCTGCCCGGTTTGCTTCGCGTATGAAGCGCTTTGCGGGACGGCTGGAAGCAACCCGGCGGCTCCCGCGTCATGCGGACGGCCGCCAACCGGAAAGAGCTTGCAGTGGATCGAGCGGCAAAAGCAGAATCCATCAGCGAACTGAGCGGGGTCTTCAAGGCCTCCCAGGTCGTCGTGGTGGCTCACTATTCCGGCCTGACCGTCGCCCAGATGCAAAATCTGCGTAAGCAGATGAAAGGCGCTGGCGCGCAGGTGAAGGTCGCGAAGAACCGTCTCGCCAAGCTCGCACTGAAGGACACCGACGCCGCCGTCATCGCGCCCCTGCTCAAGGGGCCGACCGTGATCGCCTTTTCCGGCGATCCCGTAGCGGCGCCGAAAGTGGCCGTCGATTTCGCCAAGGCGAACGAGAAGTTCGTCATTCTCGGCGGATCGATGGGCAAGTCCGCGTTGGACTTGAACGGCGTCAAGGCGCTTGCCTCGCTGCCGTCACTGGATGAATTGCGCGGCAAGATCGTCGGCCTGCTCGTGGCGCCGGCGACCAAGCTCGCACAGCTCGCCAACGCACCGGCCGCCAAGGTCGCGCGCGTGGTCCAGGCCTATGCCTCCAAGGCACCTTCAGAGAGCGCCGCGGCGTGATGGCTCTTTAAACAAGCAAAACCGACTGGTTCGAACCCTTTAAGGAAGTAAACAATGGCTGACCTGCAGAAGATCGTTGATGAATTGTCGGGCCTGACCGTCATGGAAGCGGCGGATCTGGCCAAGCTCCTCGAAGAGAAGTGGGGCGTTTCCGCTGCTGCCGCGGTGGCGGTGGCGGCTGGCCCCGCGGGCGGCGGCGCCGCCGCGGCCGAGGAAAAGACCGAGTTCACCGTGGTTCTTGCCGCCGCCGGCGACAAGAAGATCGAGGTGATCAAGGAAGTGCGTGCGCTCACCGGCCTCGGCCTCAAGGAAGCCAAGGATCTGGTCGAGGGCGCGCCGAAAACCGTCAAGGAAGGCGTCAACAAGGAGGAGGCCGCCAAGATCAAGGCCACCCTCGAAAAGGTCGGCGCCAAGGTTGAGCTTAAGTAATCGAGACTTATCTAAGCGATACCCCCGGGCGGCGAGCCCGGGGGTAAAGAACCGCAAGAGGCCAAAAACAGTGCAGCGGCCGGTCCCCGGCCGCGGTGGAGGCGAACCCTGAAATGGTGCGGTCCGTTCTAGGGAAAAGTGAAGTGTGCGGCGGTTCGGACGCGGTCCGAATCACATAGAAACGGGAAACCCCGACGCCTGTCCTGATGGTCGCGATGGATTGCGGCCGTTCGGAGAGGCGCCCGCGTTGGCCCTCAAAAATCGAATCGAGAGAGAACGATGGCGCAGACGTTTACCGGTCGCAAGCGCGTAAGAAAATTTTTCGGAACAATCAAAGAAGTGGCGGAGATGCCGAACCTCATCGAGGTTCAGAAGGCATCCTATGACCAGTTCCTGCTGGTGAAGGAGCCCGAAGGCGGGCGTCCCGACGAGGGTCTGCAGGCGGTGTTCCGCTCGGTGTTCCCGATCTCGGACTTTTCCAATTCGTCGATGCTGGAATTCGTCAAGTACGAATTCGAGCCGCCGAAATACGACGTCGACGAGTGCCGCCAGCGCGGCATGACCTACGCGGCACCGCTCAAGGTGACGCTGCGCCTCATCGTGTTCGATATCGACGAGGAGACGGGCGCGAAGTCGGTCAAGGACATCAAGGAGCAGGACGTCTACATGGGCGACATTCCGCTCATGACCAACAACGGCACCTTCATCGTCAACGGCACCGAGCGCGTCATCGTCTCGCAGATGCACCGTTCGCCCGGCGTGTTCTTCGATCACGACAAGGGCAAGACGCATTCCTCGGGCAAACTGCTGTTTGCCGCGCGCATCATTCCCTATCGCGGCTCCTGGCTCGACATCGAGTTCGACGCCAAGGACATCGTCTATGCGCGCATCGACCGCCGCCGCAAGATTCCGGTGACGTCGCTGCTTTACGCGCTCGGCCTCGACGGCGAGGAAATCCTGCGCACCTTCTACAAGCACGTCACCTACAAGCGGCAGAAGGAAGGCTGGCGCGTGCCCTTCGATGCCAACCGGCTCAAGGGCTACAAGGCCGTCAATAATCTCGTCGACGCCGACACCGGCCGCACCGTGGTCGAAGCCGGCCAGAAGATCAGCGTGCGTCAGGCCCGCCAGCTCCAGGAGAAGGGGCTCAAGGCGTTGCGCATGACCGACGACGAGTTGATCGGCCATTACGTCGCCGAGGATCTCGCCAACGGCAAGACCGGCGAAATCTATCTGGAGGCCGGCGAGGAGATCACCGAGAAGAACCTCAAGGTTCTTATCGATGCCGGCTACAAGGAACTGCCGCTGCTCGACATCGACCACGTCAATGTCGGCGCCTACATCCGCAACACGCTCTCGGTCGACAAGAACATGACGCGCGAGGACGCGCTGTTCGACATCTACCGCGTGATGCGCCCGGGCGAGCCGCCGACCGTGGATACCGCGGAAGCGATGTTCCGTTCGCTGTTCTTCGACAGCGAGCGCTACGACCTCTCGGCAGTCGGCCGCGTGAAGATGAACATGCGCCTCGACCTCGACGCGCCCGACACCATGCGCGTGCTGCGCAAAGAAGACATCATCTCCGTCATCAAGACGCTGGTCGACCTGCGCGACGGCAAGGGCGAGATCGACGACATCGACCATCTCGGCAACCGCCGGGTGCGGTCGGTCGGCGAACTCATGGAGAACCAGTATCGCATCGGGCTCCTGCGCATGGAACGCGCAATCAAGGAGCGCATGTCGAGCGTCGATATCGACACCGTCATGCCGCAGGACCTGATCAACGCCAAGCCCGCGGCTGCCGCCGTGCGCGAGTTCTTCGGCTCCTCGCAGCTCTCGCAATTCATGGACCAGACCAATCCGCTCTCCGAGATCACGCACAAGCGGCGTCTCTCGGCGCTTGGGCCGGGCGGTCTCACCCGCGAGCGCGCCGGCTTCGAGGTGCGCGACGTGCACCCGACGCATTACGGGCGCATCTGCCCGATCGAGACGCCGGAAGGGCCGAACATCGGCCTCATCAACTCGCTCGCGACCTACGCGCGCGTGAACAAATACGGCTTCGTCGAAACGCCCTATCGCAAGGTGAAGGATGGCCGCGTCACCGACGAGGTCATCTACCTCTCGGCGATGGAAGAGGGCCGCTACACCGTGGCCCAGGCCAACGCCCAGATCGACAACAAGGGCCGCTTTACCGAGGACCTGATCGTATGCCGCCATGCCGGCGACGTGCATCCGGTCTCGCGCGACAAGGTCGACTTCATGGATGTGTCGCCGAAGCAACTCGTTTCGGTTGCTGCGGCGCTCATTCCGTTCCTCGAGAACGACGACGCCAACCGCGCGCTGATGGGCTCGAACATGCAGCGCCAGGCGGTGCCGCTGGTTCGCTCGGAAGCGCCGTTCGTCGGCACCGGCATGGAAGGCGTGGTCGCGCGCGATTCAGGCGCGTCGATTTCCGCCCGCCGCACCGGCATCGTCGATCAGGTTGACGCCACCCGTATCGTGGTGCGCGCAACCGGTGAAACGGATCCGACAAAGCCCGGCGTCGATATCTACCGGCTGATGAAATACCAGCGCTCGAACCAGAACACCTGCATCAACCAGCGCCCGCTGGTGAAGGTGGGCGACATGGTCGACAAGAGCGACATCATCGCCGACGGTCCATCGACCGATCTCGGCGAACTTGCGCTCGGCCGCAACGTGCTGGTCGCGTTCATGCCGTGGAACGGTTACAACTTCGAGGACTCGATCCTGCTCTCCGAGCGGATCGTGAAGGACGACGTGTTCACCTCCATCCACATCGAGGAATTCGAGGTGATGGCGCGTGACACCAAGCTCGGCCCCGAGGAAATCACCCGCGATATCCCCAACGTCTCGGAAGAGGCGCTCAAGAACCTCGACGAAGCGGGCATCGTCTATATCGGCGCCGAAGTGCATGCCGGCGACATCCTGGTCGGCAAGATCACGCCCAAGGGCGAAAGCCCGATGACGCCGGAAGAGAAACTGTTGCGCGCGATCTTCGGCGAGAAGGCCTCCGACGTGCGCGACACCTCGTTGCGCGTGCCGCCTGGCGTACAGGGCACCGTCGTCGAAGTGCGCGTGTTCAACCGTCACGGCGTCGAAAAGGACGAGCGCGCGCTCGCCATCGAGCGCGAGGAAATCGAACGCCTGGCCAAGGACCGTGACGACGAACAGGCGATCCTCGACCGCAACGTCTACGGACGTCTGGCCGAGTTGCTGGAAGGCCGCCAGGGCATTGCCGGTCCGAAGGGCTTCAAGAAGGACTCGAAAATCACCAGGGCGGTGCTGGATGAATATCCGCGCTCGCAGTGGTGGCAGTTCGCCTCGCCCAACGACAAGCTGATGAGCGAGATCGAGGCGATCCGCAAGCAGTACGACGAGTCGAAGAAGCTGCTCGAGCAGCGCTTCCTTGACAAGGTCGAGAAACTGCAGCGCGGCGACGAATTGCCGCCCGGCGTGATGAAGATGGTCAAGGTCTTCGTCGCGGTGAAGCGCAAGATCCAGCCCGGCGACAAGATGGCCGGCCGCCACGGCAACAAGGGCGTGGTGTCGAAGATCGTACCGGCGGAGGACATGCCGTTCCTCGCCGACGGCCAGCCCGTCGACATCGTTCTCAATCCGCTCGGCGTGCCAAGCCGCATGAATGTCGGCCAGATTCTGGAGACGCATCTGGGCTGGGCTTGCGCCGGCCTGGGACTCAAGATCGGGCAGGCGGTCGACTTGTACAACGGCAAGCACGACTCGCGGCCGCTCAAGGACGTGCTGAAGAAAGTCTACGGCGACGACGAGACCATCAAGTCGCTGTCGGAGGACGAGCTGGTCGAGCTTGGCGGCAACCTGCGTCACGGCGTGCCGATCGCCACTCCGGTGTTCGACGGTGCCAAGGAGGCCGACATCGAGAAGATGCTCGACCTCGCCGGCCTCGACCATTCGGGGCAGGTGAGCGTGTTCGACGGCCGCACCGGCGAAGTCTTCGACCGCAAGGTCACGGTCGGCTACATCTACATGCTCAAGCTGCACCATCTGGTGGACGACAAGATCCACGCCCGTTCCATCGGCCCGTATTCGCTGGTCACCCAGCAGCCGCTGGGCGGCAAGGCGCAGTTCGGCGGACAGCGTTTCGGCGAAATGGAAGTGTGGGCGCTCGAAGCCTACGGCGCAGCCTACACGCTGCAGGAGATGCTCACCGTCAAGTCGGACGACGTTGCCGGCCGCACCAAGGTCTACGAGGCGATCGTGCGCGGCGACGACACCTTCGAGGCGGGTATTCCGGAAAGCTTCAACGTGCTGGTCAAGGAAATGCGTTCGCTCGGGCTCAATGTCGATCTGCACAATTCCAAGCAAGGCCGGCAGGGGCAGGGCGGCGACACGGCGGAAGCCGCCGAATAGCAAGCGTCCCGGCCGGGTGCCAGTCGCGCCCGGCCGATCAAGCGCTGTGAATGGAATTTTGAATTCAGCCGGCCGCGGCCGGCAAAGCGGAGAATGCGATGAACCAAGAAATCATGAATCTTTTCAGCCCGCAGGTCCCGGCGCAGGTCTTCGACCAGATCCGGATTTCGATCGCGAGCCCGGAAAAGATTCTGTCCTGGTCTTACGGCGAGATCAAAAAGCCGGAAACGATCAACTACCGGACCTTCAAGCCCGAGCGCGACGGCCTGTTCTGCGCGCGCATCTTCGGGCCGATCAAGGACTACGAGTGCTTGTGCGGCAAGTACAAGCGCATGAAGTACAAGGGCATCATCTGCGAAAAATGCTCGGTCGAAGTGACGCTGTCGCGCGTTCGGCGCGAGCGCATGGGCCATATCGAACTCGCCGCGCCGGTCGCGCACATCTGGTTCCTCAAGTCGCTGCCGAGCCGCATCGGTCTGCTGCTCGACATGACGCTCAAGGATCTCGAGCGCATTCTCTATTTCGAGTATTACGTCGTGCTTGAGCCGGGTCTGACCCCGCTCAAGGACCGCCAGCTACTGTCGGAGGAGGAGTATCTCAAGGCGCAGGAGGAATTCGGCGCCGACTCGTTCACCGCCACCATCGGCGCGGAAGCGATCCGCGAGATGCTCAAGGCGCTCGACCTCGACAAGATGCAGGCCGAGCTGCGCGCCGAAATCGGCGAGACCGACAGCGACATCAAGAAGAAGAAATACGGCAAGCGGCTCAAGCTGATCGAGGCCTTCATCGCTTCCGGCAACAAGCCGGAGTGGATGATCCTGACCGTGGTGCCGGTGATCCCGCCGGACCTGCGGCCGCTGGTGCCGCTCGATGGCGGCCGCTTTGCCACGTCCGACCTCAACGACCTCTACCGCCGCGTCATCAACCGCAACAACCGCTTGAAGCGGCTGATCGAGCTGCGCGCGCCCGACATCATCATCCGCAACGAAAAACGCATGCTGCAGGAAGCGGTCGATGCGCTGTTCGACAACGGCCGCCGCGGCCGCGTCATCACCGGTGCTAACAAGCGTCCGCTCAAGTCGCTCGCCGACATGCTCAAGGGCAAGCAGGGCCGCTTCCGGCAGAACCTGCTCGGCAAGCGCGTCGACTATTCCGGCCGCTCGGTGATCGTGGTCGGCCCCGAACTCAAGCTGCACCAGTGCGGCCTGCCGAAGAAGATGGCGCTCGAGCTGTTCAAGCCGTTCATCTATTCGCGCCTCGACGCCAAGGGCCTGTCCACCACGGTGAAGCAGGCAAAGAAGCTGGTGGAGAAGGAAAAGCCGGAGGTTTGGGACATCCTCGACGAGGTGATCCGCGAGCATCCGGTGCTGCTTAACCGCGCACCGACGCTGCACCGTCTCGGCATCCAGGCTTTCGAGCCGGTGCTGATCGAGGGCAAGGCGATCCAGCTGCATCCGCTGGTCTGCGCCGCGTTCAACGCCGACTTCGACGGCGACCAGATGGCCGTGCACGTGCCGCTGTCGCTCGAGGCACAGCTTGAAGCGCGCGTGCTCATGATGTCGACCAACAACATCCTGCATCCGGCGAACGGGCAGCCGATCATCGTGCCGTCGCAGGATATCGTGCTCGGCCTCTATTACCTGTCGCTGATGAGCGAGGGGGAGCCGGGCGAGGGCAAGGTGTTCGGCGACATGTCCGCCATCGAGCATGCGCTGCATGCCAAGGCGGTCAACCTGCACACCAAGATCAAGTATCGCTGGGATGGCATCGACGACAAGAGCAAGCCGGTGCGCAAGTGGTTCGACACGACGCCGGGCCGCGTCATCCTCGGCAACGTGCTGCCCAAGAGCCCCAAGGTGTCGTTCGACGCGGTCAACCGTCTGATGACCAAGCGCGAAATCTCGTCGATGATCGATACCGTCTACCGCCATTGCGGGCAGAAGGAGACGGTCATCTTCTGCGACCGCATCATGGCGCTTGGCTTCTACCACGCCTTCAAGGCCGGAATCTCGTTCGGCAAGGACGACATGGTGGTGCCCGCGTCGAAGTGGAAGATCGTCGATCGCACGCGCGACCTCGCCAAGGAGTTCGAGCAGCAATACAACGACGGCCTCATCACCCAGGGCGAGAAGTACAACAAGGTGGTCGACGCCTGGTCGAAGTCCACCGACGAGATCGCCGATGCGATGATGAAGGAAATCTCGACCACCAAGAAGGACGCGCAAGGCCGCGACATGCAGGTCAACTCGATCTACATGATGGCCCATTCCGGCGCCCGCGGCTCGCCGGCGCAAATGCGCCAGCTTGCCGGCATGCGCGGACTGATGGCGAAGCCGAGCGGCGAAATCATCGAGAGCCCGATCATCTCCAACTTCAAGGAGGGGTTGTCGGTGATGGAGTACTTCAACTCCACGCACGGCGCCCGCAAGGGCCTCGCCGACACCGCCTTGAAGACGGCGAACTCCGGTTACCTGACGCGGCGTCTGGTCGACGTGGCGCAGGACTGCATCATCACGACCGAAGACTGCGGCACCAAGAACGGCATCAAGGTACGGGCGATTATCGACGCCGGCACCGTGGTGGCGCCGCTCGCCGTCCGCATTCTCGGCCGTACCACCGCCGAAGACGTCAAGGATCCGGCGAGCAACAAGACCGTGGCCAAGCGCGGCACCTTGCTCACCGAGCCCGAAGTCGACGCGATCACCAATGCCGGCGTGCAGGAGCTCAAGATCCGCTCCGTGCTCACCTGCGAGGCGGCAAACGGCGTCTGCGGCGCCTGTTACGGGCGCGATCTTGCCCGTGGCACTCCGGTCAACATGGGCGAGGCGGTGGGTGTCATCGCGGCGCAGTCGATCGGTGAACCGGGCACGCAGCTCACCATGCGCACCTTCCATATCGGCGGCGCGGCGCAGATCTCCGAGCAGTCGTTCATCGAGTCGAACTTCGACGGCAAGCTCAAGTTCAAGGGCAAGAACATCGCCAAGAACTCCGATGGCCATGTGGTGGCGATGGTGCGCAACATGGTGGTGTCGGTCGTCGATGCCGACGGCACCGAACGCGCGCATCACCGCATCCCTTACGGTGCGCGCATGCGTGTCGAGGACGGCGACAAGATCAAGCGCGGCCAGCGCATCGCCGAGTGGGATCCCTACACGCGGCCGATCCTCACCGAAGTCGAGGGCTCGATCGCCTTCGAGGACCTGGTGGACGGCGTCTCGCTGTCGGAAGCGCTCGACGAATCGACCGGCATCGCCAAGCGCGTGGTCATCGACTGGCGCACCGGACCGGTGCGCAACCAGCAGGACCTGCGCCCGATGATCGTGATCAAGGGCAAGGACGGCAAGCTGTTGAAGCTCAGCCGCGGCGGCGAGGCGCGTTATCAGCTCGCCGTCGATGCCATCATCTCGGTCGATCCCGGCGCGCATGTGAAGGCGGGCGACGTCATCGCCCGTATCCCCACGGAAAGCGCCAAGACGCGCGACATCACCGGCGGCCTGCCGCGGGTGGCGGAGCTGTTCGAGGCGCGCAAGCCCAAGGATTCGGCGGTGATCGCCGAGATCGGCGGCACCGTGCGCTTCGGCAAGGACTACAAGAACAAGCGTCGCATCACCATCGAGCCTTCGGCCAAGGGTGAGGAGCCGAGGGAATACCTGGTGGCCAAGGGCAAGCACATCTATCTGCAGGATGGCGACGTCATCGAAAAGGGCGATTACATCGTCGACGGCAATCCCGCGCCGCACGACATTCTCGCCATCAAGGGTGTCGAAGAGCTTGCCGCCTATCTGGTCAACGAGATCCAGGAGGTCTATCGCCTGCAAGGCGTTATGATCAACGACAAGCACATCGAGGTGATCGTTCGCCAGATGCTGCAGAAGGTCGAGATCGACGACGCCGGCGAGACCGATCTGCTGCAAGGCGAGCAGATGGACAAGTCCGAACTGGACGAGATCAACGCGCGCGCCGAAACCGACGGCAAGAAGCCGGCATCCGGGCATCCGGTGCTGCTCGGCATCACCAAGGCAAGCCTGCAGACGCGGTCGTTCATCTCGGCGGCCTCGTTCCAGGAGACCACGCGCGTGCTCACCGAGGCGGCGGTCAACGCCAAGATCGACACGCTCGACGGCCTCAAGGAGAACGTCATCGTCGGCCGCCTGATCCCGGCGGGTACCGGCGCCATGATGAACTCGCTGCGCGAGGTCGCCGTCAAACGCGACGCGCTCATCCTCGAGGAACGGGAAAAGGACGCGGCCAAGGCTGCCGAGGCGGCCGCTGCCGCCAAGGCGGAGCCTGCTCCGGCCTTGCCGGCGGCCGAGTAGGGCGCCTCCGCCAGATCGCCATTGAAAGGGCCGCCCGCGAGGCGGCCCTTTTGCTCATGCGCCTTTGTCACACGGCGGTAACCGATCCTCGCCTAGAGCGGCGTGCATGCGCTGGTGGCAACCGGGCATTCTCTACCAAATCTATCCCCGCTCGTTTGCGGACGGAAACGGCGATGGCGTCGGTGATCTTGCCGGGATCATCGAGCGGCTGCCTCATCTTTCCGAACTTGGCGTCGATGCGATCTGGCTGTCGCCAATCTTTACCTCGCCGATGGCCGATTTCGGCTACGACATTGCCGACTACACCGCGATTGATCCCGTGTTCGGCAGCCTGCGCGACTTCGACGCGCTGCTCGGCAAAGCACACGCGCGCGGCTTGAAGTTGCTGCTCGATCTCGTGCCCAACCACACCTCGGACCAGCACCCATGGTTCGCCGAAAGCCGCGCCTCGCGCGGCAATACGAAACGCGACTGGTACATCTGGCGCGATGCCGCGCCCGGCGGCGGGCCGCCCAACAACTGGCTGTCGGAGTTCGGCGGTTCGGCGTGGGCGTTCGATGAATGCACCGGCCAATATTATTATCACGCCTTCCTGCCGCAGCAGCCGGACCTCAATTGGCGTAACCGCCAAGTGCGCGAGGCAATGCACGAGGTAATGCGCTTCTGGCTCAAGCGCGGCGTCGACGGTTTCCGTGTTGACGTGATCTGGCATCTGATCAAGGACGAAGTCTTCCGCGACAATCCGCCCAATCCGGATTTTCGCCCCGGCGAAGCCGGCTACAAACGTCTATTGCCGCTCTATTCCACCGACCGTCCGGAGGTGCACGAGGTGATCCGCGGCCTGCGCGCCGTCGCCGACGAGTTTCCGGATCGCGTGTTGATCGGCGAAATCTATCTTCCGGCGGAAAAACTTGGCGCTTACTATGGCCGCGATCTGCGCGGTCTGCATCTGCCGTTCAACTTCAGCCTGATCGAGACGCCTTTTGCGCCGCGTGCCATTGCCGACGCTGTCGAGCGCTACGAAACCAGCCTGCCGGCGGGCGCCTGGCCGAATTGGGTCATGGGCAATCACGATCGAGCGCGGCTCGCCTCGCGTATCGGACCGGAGAACGCCGCGATTGCCGCCATGCTGCTGCTGACGCTTCGCGGTACGCCAACGCTCTATTACGGCGACGAGATCGGCATGCGGCAGGGTGCGATTGCGCCGAGCCAGGTTCGCGATCCGGCGGCGCGCGACGTGCCCGGCCGCGACGGCGCGCGCACGCCAATGCAGTGGGACGGCACTGCCTTTGCCGGATTTTCCAGTGTCGAGCCCTGGCTACCGCCGGCCGGCGACTTTGCCAGCGTCAATGTGGTGGACGAACGCGCCGATCCGGCCTCGCTCTATAACCTTTACCGGCGGCTGATCGCCGCGAGGCGCAAAAGCGCGGCGCTGACCGGGGGCAGCTATCGGACGCTCACGGCCGGTGACCGGACGCTGGTGTTTCTGCGGGAGGCGCCGGGCGAGCGGGTCATGGTGGCCCTGAATTTCGGCCCGGAGGCGGCTACGGTCGACGTCCCCGGCGCGGCGGGAACTGTGCTGGTTGCGTCCGGAGGACTGGAGGAGGGCAAGGCCGTGGGCAATACGATCGTGCTGCCGGGCTACGCCGCCGTGGTCGTGGCGTTGCGGCACTGAATCGCGATTAACCGCGATATTTCAGCCCTTTTCGCCTTGACTTGAACGAGTCCCGCCGATACATACCCACCACTTTACGGCAGGCGGTGAGCTTCGCTTGCTCGGAACGGCCGCCCGGCTAAGCATCTGAGAATGCTGCCATTTTCTCAATTGTGCGCCGGCGCATCGCCTCGACGGATGAAGCTCAGACGCTGCCTCTGACAGCCTTGTGTCAGGTCTAGGAGTGATCGGGCGCGCAAGCTTTGACGCTTGCGCGGCCGGCTGAAACCGGAAACGCGCCCCCGCGAAGTTGGCGGATGGCGCGATTTCGTTTTGCTTGCGCGCGGGACTTCCGCCGCGCCGACATGCCGGGGCGAAAGCCCAAATGCGCAGCGGGCGGTTGAGCCCGCCCGAATGTGTGAAGGGGCTGAGAGCTCCGATGATTCCGGGCGCGAGCCCGTACCGAGGGACGTGAATGCCGACGATCAACCAGTTGATTGCCAAACCGCGCAAACCGCTCAAGGCGCGCAATACCGCGCCGGCGCTGGAGAACTCGCCGCAGAAGCGCGGCGTCTGCACGCGCGTCTATACAACGACGCCGAAGAAGCCGAATTCGGCGCTGCGCAAGGTCGCCAAGGTGCGTCTCACCAACGGCTTCGAGGTGATCGGCTATATCCCGGGCGAGGGCCACAATCTGCAGGAGCATTCGGTGGTGATGATCCGCGGCGGCCGCGTCAAGGATCTGCCCGGCGTGCGCTACCACATCCTGCGCGGCGTGCTCGATACTCAAGGCGTCAAGAACCGCAAGCAGCGCCGCTCGAAATACGGCGCCAAGCGCCCGAAGTAACCGGAGAGATCGATGTCCCGCCGTCACGCCGCAGAAAAGCGCGAAGTCATTCCGGACCCGAAGTTCGGCAACGTCGTCGTCTCCAAGTTCATGAATGCCGTCATGTACGCCGGCAAGAAGTCGGTCGCCGAAGGCATCGTCTACGGCGCGCTGGAGATGATCGAGAGCAAGACCAAGCAAAGCCCGCTCACCGTTTTCCAGCAGGCGCTCGACAACGTCATGCCGTCGATCGAAGTGCGCTCGCGCCGCGTCGGTGGCGCCACCTACCAGGTGCCGGTGGAAGTGCGCACCTCGCGCCGCCAGGCACTGGGGATTCGCTGGATTATTTCGGCCGCTCGCGACCGCAACGAAAAAACGATGACCGAGCGGCTTTCGGCCGAGCTGCTCGACGCATCGAACAACAGGGGAAACGCCGTCAAGAAGCGCGAGGACACCCACAAGATGGCGGAAGCCAACCGGGCCTTCTCGCATTACCGCTGGTGACGACGAACAACCTCAAGGACTAGAACGCAAATGCCCCGCGTCCATAAAATCGAGGACTACCGCAATTTCGGCATCATGGCCCACATCGATGCCGGGAAAACCACGACCACGGAGCGGATCCTCTATTACACAGGCAAGAGCCACAAGATCGGCGAGGTGCACGAAGGCGCCGCGACGATGGACTGGATGGAGCAGGAGCAGGAGCGCGGCATCACCATCACTTCGGCCGCGACCACCGCGTTCTGGAAGGAAAAACGCCTCAACATCATCGACACTCCCGGCCACGTCGACTTCACCATTGAAGTCGAGCGTTCGCTGCGCGTGCTCGACGGCGCCGTCGTCGTGCTCGACAGCAACCAGGGCGTCGAGCCGCAGACCGAGACGGTCTGGCGTCAAGGCGACAAATACAAAGTGCCGCGCATCGTCTTCGCCAACAAGATGGACAAGATCGGCGCCGACTTCTTCAAGTCGATGGAAGACATCAAGACCAGGCTTGGCGCCAAGCCCGTCGCCATCCAGCTCCCGATCGGTTCCGAGCAGAATTTCAAGGGCATCATCGATCTGGTTCGCATGAAAGGCGTGGTCTGGGACGATGAATCCCTCGGCGCCAACTACAAGGACATCGACATTCCCGCCGACATGCTCGATGAAGCCAAGAAGTACCGCGACCAGATGATCGAAGCGGCGGTCGAACTCGACGACGACGCCACCACCGCCTACCTCGAAGGCAAGATGCCCGACGAGGCGACGCTCAAGAAGCTGATCCGCAAAGCCGTCATTACCGCCGCGTTCTTCCCGGTGCTGTGCGGCTCCGCCTTCAAGAACAAGGGCGTGCAGCCACTGCTCGATGCGGTGGTCGATTATCTGCCCAGCCCGCTCGACGTGCCGCCGATCCACGGCATCAATCCGGATAACGGCGAAGACGTCATCCGCGAGCCAAACGACACCGCGCCGCTGGCGCTGCTCGCCTTCAAGATCATGGACGACCCCTTCGTCGGCACCATCACCTTCTGCCGCATCTATTCCGGCACGCTCACCAGCGGCACCGGCGTGATCAATTCGACCAAGGAGCGCAAGGAGCGCATCGGCCGCATGCTGCTGATGCATGCGAACAACCGCGAGGACATCAAGGAAGCCTATGCCGGCGACATCGTGGCGCTGGCCGGCCTCAAAGAGGTGCGCACCGGCGACACGCTGTGCGACCCCAAGCAGCCGGTGATCCTGGAGAAGATGGAATTCCCCGATCCGGTCATCGAAATCGCCATCGAGCCGAAATCGAAGGCCGACCAGGAAAAGCTTGGCGTGGCGCTCGCCAAACTTGCCGCCGAGGACCCCTCGTTCCGCGTCTCCACCGATCAGGAAAGCGGGCAGACCATCCTCAAGGGCATGGGCGAACTGCATCTCGACATCAAGGTCGACATCCTCAAGCGCACCTACAAGGTCGACGCCAATATCGGCGCGCCGCAGGTCGCCTTCCGCGAAAAGATCACGCAGAGGGCCGAGGTCGACTATACGCACAAGAAGCAGACCGGCGGTTCCGGCCAGTTCGCGCGCGTCAAGATCGTTGCCGAGCCGGCCGTGCCCGGCACGGCTTTTGAATTCGAGAACGAAGTCGTCGGCGGCTCGGTGCCGAAGGAATACATCCCCGGCGTCGAGAAGGGGCTCGAGTCGGTGCTCGGCTCCGGTGTGCTCGCCGGCTTCCCGGTGGTCGACCTGAAAGTGTCGCTGATCGATGGCGCCTATCACGAAGTCGATTCATCGGCGCTGGCCTTCGAAATCGCGGCGCGCGCAGCGCTGCGCGAGGCGCTGCAAAAGGGCAGGCCCGTTCTCCTCGAGCCGATCATGAAGGTCGAGGTGGTGACGCCGGAGGACTACACGGGCTCGGTCATCGGCGACTTGAACTCGCGGCGCGGGCAAATCCAGGGTCAGGACATGCGCGGCAACGCCAACGTCATCAATGCAATGGTGCCGCTGATGAACATGTTCGGCTACGTCAACAACCTGCGCTCGATGTCACAGGGGCGCGCGACATTCACGATGCAATTCGACCACTACGCTGAACTGCCGGCGAACGTGTCCGCCGAAGTGCAGAAGAAGTTCGCTTAAATCGCGTGGCGACAAGCAACCTTTAAGGATCTGAACGGAGAGTTCCATGGCAAAAGAGAAATTCAACCGCAACAAGCCGCATTGCAATATCGGCACCATCGGCCACGTCGACCACGGCAAGACCACGCTCACCGCGGCGATCACCAAGGTCCTGTCGGAAAAGGGCGGCGCGACTTTCACCGCCTATGACCAGATCGACAAGGCGCCCGAGGAAAAGGCGCGCGGCATCACCATTTCGACGGCGCACGTCGAGTACGAGACCGACAAGCGCCATTACGCGCATGTCGATTGCCCCGGCCACGCCGACTACGTGAAGAACATGATTACCGGCGCCGCGCAGATGGACGGCGCCATCCTCGTCGTCTCCGCTGCCGACGGCCCGATGCCGCAGACCCGCGAACACATTCTGCTCGCCCGCCAGGTCGGCGTGCCGGCGCTGGTCGTTTACATGAACAAGGTCGACATGGTCGACGATCCGGAACTGCTCGAGCTCGTCGAGCTGGAAGTCCGCGAACTGCTCTCCAAGTACAACTTCCCCGGCGACAAGATCCCGATCGTCAAGGGTTCCGCCCTCAAGGCGCTCGACGGTTCCGACGAGAAGCTTGGCAAGGAATCGATCATGGCGCTGATGAAGGCCGTGGACGAAAGCATTCCGCAGCCGGAGCGCCCGAAGGATCAGCCGTTTTTGATGCCGGTTGAAGACGTGTTCTCGATCTCCGGCCGCGGTACCGTCTGCACCGGCCGCGTCGAGCGCGGCATCATCAAGGTCGGCGAGGAAGTCGAGATCGTCGGCATCAAGCCGACCGTCAAGACCGTCGTCACCGGCGTCGAAATGTTCCGCAAGCTGCTCGACCAGGGCGAGGCCGGCGACAACATCGGCGCGCTGCTGCGCGGCACCAAGCGCGAGGACGTCGAGCGCGGCCAGGTGCTGTGCAAGCCGGGTTCGGTCAAGCCGCACACCAAGTTCAAGGCGGAAGCCTACATCCTCACCAAGGAAGAGGGCGGCCGTCATACCCCGTTCTTCACCAACTACCGTCCGCAGTTCTACTTCCGCACCACCGACGTGACCGGCGTGGTGCACCTGCCGGCCGGCACAGAGATGGTGATGCCGGGCGACAACGTGGCGATGGAAGTGCATCTGATCGTGCCGATCGCCATGGAAGAAAAACTGCGCTTCGCCATCCGCGAGGGCGGCCGCACCGTCGGCGCCGGCGTCGTGGCGAGCATCATCGAGTAGGACTGAAAGAGGCGTCATGGCCGGGTGAAAACCCGGCCATCCACGTCTTACGAAAGAAAAGCAGATGAACGGCCAGAATATCCGGATCCGGCTCAAGGCGTTCGATCACCGTATCCTCGATGCGTCGACGCGCGAGATCGTCAACACCGCCAAGCGCACCGGTGCGCAGGTGCGTGGCCCGATCCCGCTGCCGACGCGCATCGAGAAGTTCACGGTGAACCGCTCGCCGCACATCGACAAGACGAGCCGCGAACAATTCGAGATGCGCACGCACAAGCGCCTTCTCGACATCGTCGACCCGACGCCGCAGACCGTGGACGCGCTGATGAAGCTCGACCTCGCCGCCGGCGTCGACGTCGAGATCAAGCTCTAAGGATAGAAGTGAGGAAGCGATGCGCTCGGGAGTGGTTGCGCAGAAGGTCGGGATGACGCGGGTGTTCACCGAGGCCGGTGAGCATGTTCCGGTCACGGTGCTGCGCCTGGCGCAGTGTCAGGTCGTCGGCCATCGCAGCAAGGACAAGAACGGCTACGTGGCGTTGCAGCTCGGCGCCGGCGCGCGCCGCGCCGGCAACATGAGCAAGGCCGACCGCGGCTATTTCGCCAAGGCCAATATCGAGCCCAAGCGCAAGCTCGCCGAGTTCCGCGTCAGCGACGACGCGATGATCCCGGTCGGGGCCGAAATTACCGCCGACCATTTCGTTGCCGGGCAGTTCGTCGATGTCTGCGGCATTTCCATCGGCAAGGGCTTTGCCGGCGGCATGAAGCGCTGGAATTTCGCCGGCTTGCGCGCCTCGCACGGCGTGTCGATTTCGCACCGTTCGATCGGCGGCACCGGCGGACGCCAGGACCCCGGCAAGACCTTCAAGAACAAGAAGATGCCGGGACATCTGGGCGTCGATCGTGTGACCACGCTCAATCTCCGCGTCGTGTCCACCGATGTCGAACGCGGCCTGCTGCTGGTCGAGGGCGCGGTGCCCGGCGCCAAGGGCGGCTGGATCACCGTGCGCGACGCGGTGAAGAAGGCGTTGCCCAAGGAAGCGCCCAAGCCCGGCAAGTTCAAGCTCGCCGAATCCGCGGCCAAGCCGGACGTGAAGGCCGAAGCAAAGCCTGCCGCGGAAGCGGCGCCGGCCGAGACCTCCACCAAGCCGGAGGGCGCATAACATGGAACTGAAAATCACCACGCTCGAAGGCAAGGAGGCCGGCTCGGTGAGCCTGCCCGACGCCATTTTCGGCCTCGAGCCGCGCGCCGACATCGTCCAGCGCTGCGTCAACTGGCAGCTCGCCAAGCGTCAGCGCGGCACCCACAAGGCCAAGGACCGCAGCGAAGTCTGGCGCACCGGCAAGAAGATGTATGCGCAGAAAGGCACCGGCGGCGCCCGTCACGGCTCGGCGCGCGTGCCGCAGTTCCGCGGCGGCGGCCGTGCTTTCGGCCCCATCGTGCGCAGCCATGCCATCGGTTTGCCGAAGAAGGTGCGCGCGCTCGCGCTCAAGCATGCCTTGTCGTCCAAGGCCAAGGGCAACGGCATCGTCGTCATCGACAAGGCAGCGGTGAAGGACGCCAAGACCAAGACGCTCGCCGCCGTTTTCGGCAAGCTCGGCTTCGACAATGCGCTGATCATCGACGGCGCCGAGTGCGACGCCAACTTCTGCGCCGCCGCGCGCAACATTCCCAATATCGACGTGCTGCCGGTTCAGGGCATCAACGTCTACGACATCATGCGGCGCAAGACCCTGGTGCTCACCAAGGCCGCGCTCGATGCGCTGGAGGCGCGGTTCAAATGACCACCAGCGATCCGCGTCATTACGACGTCATTCTCTCTCCGGTGATCACCGAGAAGGCGACCATGGCCTCCGAGCACAACAAGGTCGTGTTCAAGGTGCGCCGCGATGCCACCAAGCCGCAGATCAAGGAAGCGGTGGAGAAGCTGTTCGACGTCAAGGTCAAGAACGTCAACACGCTGATCCGTCCGGGCAAGCGCAAGGCGTTCAAGAACCGCATCGGCCAGCAGTCGGATGTCAAACGCGCGATCGTTACCCTCGAAGAGGGTCACCGCATCGACGTGACCACGGGATTGTAAGGATCAGTTGCGATGGCATTGAAAACATACAACCCGACCACGCCGAGCCAGCGCCATCTGGTGACCGTCAACCGTTCGACGCTCTACAAGGGCGCGCCGGTCAAGACGCTCACCGAAGGTCAGCACTCGACCGGCGGGCGCAACAACAACGGCCGTATCACCTCGCGCTTCCGCGGTGGTGGCCACAAGCAGGCCTATCGCCGAATCGATTTCCGCCGCGCCAAGCACGACGTCGCGGCGACCGTGGAGCGGATCGAATACGATCCCAATCGCACGGCGTTCATCGCGCTGATCAAGTACGAGGACGGCGAGCTCGCCTACATCCTGGCGCCGCAGCGTCTGGGCGCGGGCGACACCGTGATCGCCTCCGAGCGCGCCGACGTGAAGCCCGGCAATGCCATGCCGCTCGCCAATATTCCGGTCGGCACCATCGTGCACAATATCGAACTCAAGATCGGCAAGGGCGGGCAGATCGCGCGTTCGGCCGGTTCCTACGCGCAGATCGTCGGCCGCGACGGCGACTACATCATTGTCCGGCTTAATTCGACCGAGCAGCGCCTGGTGCATGGCCGCTGCATGGCGACCATCGGCGCGGTGTCCAACCCGGACAACATGAACACGACGATCGGCAAGGCCGGCCGTCAGCGCTGGCGCGGCCGCATGCCGCACAATCGCGGCATCGTCATGAACCCGGTCGATCATCCGCACGGCGGCCGCACCAAGGGCGGCAAGCACTGGGTTACGCCCTGGGGCAAGCCGACCAAGGGCGCCAAGACGCGCAAGAACAAGCGCACCAAGAAATTCATCATCGCCAGCCGGCACGATCGCAAGAAGCAGCAGCAGTAAGGACGAAGCGCAATGACCCGTTCAGTATGGAAAGGCCCGTTCGTCGACGGCTATCTGCTGCGCAAGGCTGAGGCCTCGCGCTCGTCGGGCCGTCACGAGATGATCAAGATCTGGAGCCGCCGCTCGACCATCCTGCCGCAGTTCGTCGGCCTGAATTTCGGCGTCTATAACGGGCAAAAGCACATCCCGGTAATGGTGACCGAGGAGATGGTCGGTCACAAGTTCGGCGAATTCGCGCCGACGCGGATGTTCTACGGCCATACTTCCGACCGCAAGGCCAAGCGCACGGCGGCGGCGCCGGCGGCTGCGGCAGCCGCGCCTGCGGCGGCACCGGCGGCAGCGAGCTAAGGGACGATAACGATGGGCAAGAGTTCGCGCGAGCGCACGCTCGAGGACAACGAGGCAAAGGCGGTTGCCCGCATGCTGCGGGTGTCGCCGCAGAAGCTCAATCTCGTCGCGCAGCTGATCCGCGGCAAGAAGGTGGCGAGTGCGCTCGCCGACCTTGAGTTTTCGCGCAAGCGCATCGCCAAGGACGTGCGCAAGTGCCTGGAGTCGGCGATCGCCAATGCCGAGAACAACCACGACCTCGACGTCGACGACCTGATCGTCGCCGAGGCCCACGTCGGCAAGGCGCTCGTCATCAAGCGTTTCACCCCGCGCGGCCGCGGCCGCATGGGCAGAATTTTCAAGCCGTTTGCCAACCTGACCATCGTCGTTCGCGAGGTCGAGGCGCAGGCGGAAGCAGCCAAGGGCTGAGGAGTTACGATGGGTCAAAAAGTCAATCCGGTCGGCCTGCGTCTCGGCATCAACCGCACCTGGGACTCGCGCTGGTATTCGGGCAAAAACGAATACGGCACGCTGCTGCACGAGGACATCAAGATCCGCGAAGAGCTGATGAAGCAGCTCAAGCAGGCGGCGGTGTCGCGCATCGTCATCGAGCGCCCGCACAAGAAATGCCGCGTCACCATCCACTCGGCGCGGCCGGGCGTGGTCATCGGCAAGAAGGGCGCCGACATCGAAAAGCTGCGCAAGGTGGTCGCCAAGATGACCGACAGCGACGTGGTCATCAACATCGTGGAAATCCGCAAGCCCGAGCTCGACGCACAACTGGTCGCCGAATCGATCGCGCAGCAGCTCGAGCGCCGCGTCGCCTTCCGCCGTGCCATGAAGCGCGCGGTGCAGTCGGCCATGCGTCTCGGCGCCGAGGGCATCCGCATCAACTGTTCGGGCCGTCTCGGCGGCGCCGAAATCGCGCGCATGGAGTGGTATCGCGAAGGCCGCGTGCCGCTGCACACGCTGCGCGCCGACATCGATTATGGCGTTGCCACCGCCTTCACCACCTACGGCACCTGCGGCGTCAAGGTGTGGATCTTCAAGGGCGAGATCCTCGAACACGATCCGATGGCGCAGGACAAGAAGCTCGCCGAAGGCGATCAGGGCCGCCCGCGTCGCGAGAACGCCTAAAGGACATGAAGAGCTAAGTCATGCTGCAACCCGTCCGCACCAAGTTCCGCAAGGCCTTCAAGGGCCGCATCCACGGTGTCGCCACCTCGGGCGCGACGCTCGCCTTCGGCCAATATGGCCTCAAGGCGCTCGAGCCCGAACGCGTCACCGCGCGCCAGATCGAGGCCGCGCGGCGCGCGCTCACCCGCTTCATGAAGCGGTCGGGCCGGGTGTGGATTCGCGTGTTTCCCGACGTGCCGGTGTCGAAAAAGCCGATCGAAGTGCGCATGGGCAAAGGCAAGGGCAACCCGGAAGTCTGGGTCGTACGCGTCAAGCCCGGCCGCATCCTGTTCGAAGTCGACGGCATCCCGATCGGCGTCGCCAAGGAAGCGCTGGCGCTCGCCGCCGCGAAGCTCCCGGTCAAGACCCGTTTCATCGAACGCATTGCCGAGTAAGCGACATGAAAACCGCCGATGTCAGAGCCATGACGCTCGATCAGCTGGACGAGGAAGTCCTCAAGCTGAAGAAAGAGCAGTTCAACCTGCGTTTCCAGCGCGCCACCGGGCAGCTGGAGAATACCTCGCGCGTGCGCGTCATCCGCCGCGACATCGCGCGCATGAAGACCATCGCCGCGCAGAAGCGTGTCGGCATGCCGGAGCCGGTCGCCAAAGCGAAGGCCGACGCCGCGCCGAAGGCCGCCAAGCCGAAAGCCGAAAAGAAAGCCAAGACCGCCAAACCGAAGGCCGCCGCGAAGCCGCGCGCCAAAGCGAAGAAGTAGAGGACTAGAAGATGCCGAAGCGCACACTCCAGGGCGTCGTCGTCAGCGACAAGCAGGCCAAGACCGTGGTCGTGCGCGTCGATCGGCGCTTCACCCATCCGACGATGAAGAAAACCGTGCGCCGCTCGAAGAAATACCACGCGCACGACGAGACCAACGAATACGGGATCGGCGACGTGGTGTGGATCGAGGAGCGCCGGCCGATCTCCAAGCTCAAGCGCTGGGCGGTCGTGCGCGGCGAAAAGAAGCAGAAAGTGCAGTAAGCGCCATGATTCAGATGCAAACCAACCTTGACGTCGCCGACAATTCCGGCGCGCGCCGCGTCATGTGCATCAAGGTGCTCGGCGGCTCCAAGCGCAAATACGCCACCATCGGCGACGTCATCGTCGTCTCGGTGAAGGAGGCGATCCCGCGCGGCCGCGTCAAGAAGGGCGAGGTAATGAAGGCGGTGGTCGTGCGCATCCGCAAGGACATCAAACGCGCCGACGGCTCGGTGATCCGTTTCGACCGCAACGCCGCCGTGCTGATCACGCCGCAGATGGAGCCGGTCGGCACCCGCATCTTCGGGCCGGTGCCGCGCGAACTGCGCGCCAAGAACCACATGAAGATCATCTCGCTCGCCCCGGAGGTGCTGTGATGGCCGCCAAGATCCGCAAGGGCGATACCGTCATCGTGCTCGCCGGCCGCGACAAGGGCCGCACCGGTGAAGTGGTCGAGGTGCGCAACCGCGACGGCCGCGCCCTGGTGCGCGGCGTGCACATGGTCAAGCGCCACCAGCGCCAGACCGCGCAGCAGGAAGGCGGCATCATTTCCAAGGAGGGGCCGATCCACCTCTCCAATCTGGCGCTCGCCGATCCGAAGGACGGCAAGCCCACCCGGGTCGGCTTCAAATTCATCGGCGAGGGCGCCGCGCGCAAGAAAGTGCGCATCGCCAAGCGCTCGGGAGTCGAGATCGATGGCTGATACGCAGCAAGAACAACCGAAAAAGCCGAAAGCGCCGCAGGGCGCGCCCAAGGCCAAGGAAGCCAAGGGCCCCAAAGAGGGCGGCAAGGACGGCGGCGCGCCGAAGGTCAAGAAGCCGCGCGTGGCGTCGGACTACAGGGCGCGTCTGCGTCTCGAGTTCGAGCAGACGATCCGCGCCCAGCTTACCAAGCAGTTCGGCTACAAGAACCGCATGCAGGTGCCGATGATCACCAAGGTGGTGCTCAACATGGGCATCGGCGAAGGCGTCGCCGACCGCAAGAAGGCCGATTCCGCCGCCGTCGATCTGTCGATGATCGCCGGTCAGAAGGCGGTCATCACCAAGTCGCGCAAGTCGATCGCCACCTACAAGCTGCGCGACGGCCAGGCGATCGGTTGCAAGGTCACCTTGCGCAAGACGCGCATGTACGACTTCATCGATCGTCTCATCAACATCGTGCTGCCGCGCGTGCGCGACTTCCGCGGCCTCAACCCGAAGAGCTTCGACGGCCGCGGCAATTTCAGCCTCGGCATCAAGGAATACACCGTGTTTCCGGAAATCGACTTCGACAAGGTGACCGATACCTGGGGCATGGACATCACCGTTTGCACCAACGCACGCAACGACGAAGAGGCGCGCGCGCTGCTCACAGCATTCAACTTCCCGTTCCGGCAGTGAGGCCGGCTATTCAGGCCGTCCTCAAACGCGGAAACAAGGAGCGATAGTAATGGCGAAGAAGAGTTCGATCGAAAAGAACAATCGACGTAAGAAGCTGGCCAAGAAGTATTCCGGCCGGCGTGCGCGACTCAAGGCGATCGCGCGCGACAAGAAATTGCCGACCGAAGAGCGTTTTGCCGCGACTCTCAAGCTGTCCGAATTGCCGCGCAATTCGTCGGTCAATCGCGTGCGCAACCGCTGCGAGATGACCGGCCGGCCGCGCGCCTATTACCGCAAGCATCGCCTGTCCCGCATCGCGCTGCGCGAGCTCGGTTCCAAGGGGCTTATTCCCGGCCTCGTGAAGTCGAGCTGGTAGGAGGGACGAGATGGTGAACGATCCAATCGGCGACATGATTGCCCGCATCCGCAATGCGCAGATGCGAGCCAAGTCGAAAGTCTCGATGCCCGGCTCCAAGCAGCGCGAGCGCGTGCTCGAGGTGCTCAAGACCGAAGGCTTCATCCGCGGTTACGCCAGCGTTGCGCATGCTTCCGGGCGCAACGAGCTCGAAATCGAGCTGAAGTATTTCGACGGCGAGCCGGTGATCCGCGAGATCGAGCGCGTCTCCAAGCCCGGCCGGCGCGTCTATGCTTCGGTCAGGGCCTTGCCGCGCATCAATAACGGCCTCGGTGTGGCGATCCTGTCGACGCCCAAGGGCGTGATGGCCGACCACGACGCCCGCGACGCCAATGTCGGCGGCGAAATCATCTGCACGGTGTTCTGATGTCGCGTATTGGCAATAAAGCTGTGGCTGTTCCTTCCGGCGTCACCGCCAACGTGGAGGGGCAGACCATCAAGGTGAAGGGCCCCAAGGGCGCCCTGCAGGTCGTGCTCGACGACGACGTGACCGTGAAGATGGACAAGGGCTCGATCAGCGTCGATCCGCGCAATGACACCAAGCGCGCGCGCTCACTGTGGGGCACCTCGCGTACGCTGGTCGCCAACCTGATGTCGGGCGTGACCAAGGGTTTCGAGGAGAAGCTGGAAATCACCGGCGTCGGCTATCGCGCCGCGGTGCAGGGCAAGAACCTCCAGCTCCAGCTCGGCTACAGCCACGACATCATGTACCCGATCCCGGACGGCATCGTGATTGCGACGCCGAAACCGACCGAAATCGTCATCACCGGCATCGACAAGCAGAAGGTCGGCCATGTGGCCGCCGAGATCCGCGGCTTCCGTGAGCCCGAGCCGTATAAGGGCAAGGGCGTGAAATACGTCGGCGAATACATCTTCCGCAAGGAAGGCAAGAAGAAGTGAGGATAGCGCGTCATGTCGAGGTTAAGTGACCGGACCGCACGGCGAACGGCGACGATCCGCCGCAAGGTAAAGCTGGCGACGAACCGCAACGGCCGCGCGCGGCTGTCCGTGTTCCGTTCGTCCAAGCATATCTACGCCCAGCTCATCGACGACAACAAAGGCGAGACGCTGGTTGCGGCATCCTCGCTGGAGAAGACGTTGCGCGAGGGCGCCAAGAACGGCGCCAATATCGGCGCCGCCAAGGCGGTCGGCAAGCTGATCGCCGAGCGCGCCAAGGAAAAAGGCATCAAGGACGTCGTGTTCGACCGCGGCGGTTATCTCTACCACGGGCGCGTCAAGGCGCTTGCCGACGCCGCGCGTGAAGGCGGCTTGAACTTTTAACGGACACAAAAACCTATGGCACAAGAACCTCGACGAGAGCACCGCAGGGACCGCGAACGCGGCGGCCGCGAAGAGCGCGACAGCGAGTTCATCGACAAGCTGGTGCACATCAATCGCGTCGCCAAGGTGGTCAAGGGCGGCCGCCGCTTTGCCTTCGCGGCGCTGGTGGTGGTCGGCGACCAGAAGGGCCGGGCCGGTTTCGGTCACGGCAAGGCGCGCGAGGTGCCGGAAGCGATCCGCAAGGCAACCGATGCGGCCAAGCGCGGCCTGACGCGGGTGCCGCTGCGCGAAGGCCGCACGTTGCATCACGACGTGCAAGGCCATCACGGCGCCGGCAAGGTGTTCCTGCGCGCAGCGCCTCCCGGCACCGGCATTATCGCCGGCGGCCCGATGCGCGCGGTGTTCGAGACGCTCGGCATCCAGGACGTGGTGGCGAAGTCGCTCGGCTCCTCCAACCCGTACAACATGGTGCGTGCGACGTTCGACGCGCTCAAGCACCAGGATTCGCCGCGCTCGGTCGCGGCGCGGCGCAGCATCAAGGTGTCGGCGCTGCAGTCCCGGCGCCGCGACGGCGGCGACGCCGAAGCCACGGCAGAATAGGAAGCAGACCATGGCGGCGCAGAAAACCATCAAGGTCGAACAGGTCGGCAGCCCGCTGCGGCGGCATTTCGACCAGCGCGCGACGCTGATCGGGCTCGGCCTCAACAAGATCGGCCGCATCAAGGAATTGCCGGATACGCCGGCGACGCGAGGCATGATCCGCAAGCTGCAGCATCTGGTGCGCGTGGTCGGCGACGGGAAGTAAAGGACGCTAGCGATGAAACTCAACCAGATCGCCGACAATCCCGGCGCGCGCAAGAACCGGATGCGCATCGGCCGCGGCATCGGCTCCGGCATGGGCAAGACCGGCGGACGCGGCGGCAAGGGCCAGACCGCGCGCTCGGGCGTGCGCATCAAGGGCTTCGAGGGCGGGCAGATGCCATTGCATCGCCGCCTGCCCAAACGCGGTTTCCGCAACACGCCGTTCGCGGTCAAGCTCAACGAAACCAATCTCGGCAAGCTGCAGGCCGCAATCGATGCCGGCCGCATCGACGCCAAGGCGCCGATCGACGTCGCCGCCATGGTCAAGGGTGGGCTGATGCGGCGCGCCAAGGGCGGCGTGAAACTACTCGGCACCGGCGAGATCAAGACCAAGGTCGACCTCGCCGTCTGGCGGGCGTCGAAGTCGGCGATCGAGGCGGTGCAGAAGGCTGGCGGTACCGTGAAAATCCTGGCGCCGTCGAAAGAGGCCGACGACGAGCCCCGCGGAAAAAACAAGCGTGCGGCGATTGCCGCTGCCAAAGGCGGCGACAAGGGCGGCAAGGCAAAGCCCGCGAAGGCGGAAGCCGCAGCGGCCAAGCCGGAAGGCGAAGCTTAAACGCGCCTACCGGATTATCCGGGCACGCCTATCTAAGGCGGGGGGCAAAACGGGGCGCGGCGGCAGGAGCGACTGATGGTTTCGGCAGCGGAACAACTGGCGGCCAATCTCAACTTTTCGGCGCTTGCCAAGGCGGACGAACTCAAAAAGCGCATCTGGTTCACGCTTGGCGCTCTGATCGTCTATCGGCTCGGCACCTACATCCCGCTGCCCGGCATCGACCCCAACGCCTGGGAACAGATCTTCAATACCCAGTCCGGGGGCATCCTCGGAATGTTCAATCTGTTTTCCGGCGGCGGCATCCAGCGCATGGCGATCTTTGCGCTCAACATCATGCCTTACATCTCGGCCTCCATCATCATCCAGTTGATGACCACGGTTTCGCCGACGCTCGAAGCGCTGAAAAAGGAAGGCGAGGCCGGGCGCAAGATCATGAACCAGTACACGCGGTATCTGACCGTGGTGCTGGCGGCGTTCCAGGCCTATGGCATCGCCATCGGGCTTGAGGGCTCGGGCAGTGTCGTGTCCGATCCCGGCTGGTTCTTCCGCATCTCCACCGTCGTGACGCTCACCGGCGGCACCATGTTCCTGATGTGGCTTGGCGAGCAGATCACCTCGCGCGGCATCGGCAACGGCATTTCGCTGATCATCCTCGCTGGCATCGTGGCGCGCCTGCCGGAGGCAATTGCCGGCACGCTCGAACTCGGCCGCCAGGGTGCTTTGTCGACGGGCCTGATCCTCGCCGTCATCGTCATGGTGGTTGCGGTGATCACCTTCATCGTCTTCATGGAGCGCGCCCAGCGCCGGCTGCTGATCCAGTATCCCAAACGCCAGGTTGGCAACCGCATGTTCGAGGGCCAGTCCTCGCATCTGCCGCTCAAGCTCAATACCTCGGGCGTGATCCCGCCGATCTTTGCCTCCTCGCTGCTGCTGCTGCCGACGACGGTCGCCAATTTCAACGCCGGCTCCGGGCCGGGCTGGCTTACTACGGTCACCACGCTGCTCGGCCACGGGCGGCCGCTGTTCCTTATTCTCTATCTGGCGCTGATCGTATTCTTCGCCTTCTTCTACACCGCGATCGTGTTCAACCCGACCGAAACCGCGGACAATCTGAAGAAGCACGGCGGCTTCATTCCCGGCATCCGGCCGGGCGAGCGCACCGCGGAATACATCGATTACGTGCTCTCGCGCATCACCGTGATCGGCGCGCTTTATCTCGCCATCGTCTGCCTCATTCCGGAAATCCTGATTTCATACGCGGCGGTGCCGTTCTATTTCGGCGGCACCTCGCTGCTGATCGTGGTCAGCGTGACCATGGATACCGTGGCGCAGGTCCAAGGCTACCTGCTGGCGCATCAATATGAAGGTCTCATCAAGCGCTCGAAGTTGCGGGGGCGCTCTCGATGAGACTGATTCTGCTCGGCCCGCCGGGGGCGGGGAAGGGCACGCAGGCGCAGCGTCTCGTTCGTAAATACGGCATCGTTCAACTCTCCACCGGCGACATGTTGCGCGCGGCGGTCGCCGCCGGTACGCCGGTCGGGCTGCGCGCCAAGAGCATCATGGACGCGGGGCAACTGGTGCCCGACGACGTCGTGGTCTCGATCATCGCCGACCGCATCGGCCAGCCGGACGCCAAGCGCGGCTTCGTGCTCGACGGCTTCCCGCGCACCGTGCCGCAGGCCGAAGCGCTTGAGCGGCTGCTTGCCGAACGCGGGCTCAAGCTCGACGGCGTCATCGAACTCAAGGTCGACGAAGGCATCCTGCTCAAGCGCATCGAAAACCGGGTCGCGGAAATGACCGCCCGGGGCGAGAAGCTGCGCGCCGACGACAACCCGGATGTGCTGCGCGGCCGCCTCGACGCCTACCGGGCGCAGACGGCGCCGCTTGCCGACCATTACGCCGCCAAGGGCATGCTCAAGACCGTGGACGGGATGGCTGCGGTCGACGAGGTCACTAAAGCTATCCACGGGCTCCTCAAGCCGGCCAAAGGGAGCAGCAAGCGGGGCAAGGCGCGCAAGGCGGCTCCGCGCAAGGCGCCGGCCAGGCGGCCGGCTGCAAAACGCCGCTCCAAAGGGGCAAAAAAGTCACGGAAACCGGCGCCGAAAAGCCGCAAAAAGAAGGCTGTACAAGCCAAAAGGCGCAAGGCGCGGAGGTTGACGAAACGCAGATGAATCCCCTAATAAGCGGCACATTCAGAAGGTTGGCACGATGCCGGGTCCCGGTCAGGCGGGACAGGGCGTCGTGTTACGCTTTGCGCTATCCCCTTCAAGGGACTAAGAAATCGGGCGCGAAGCGCGCCGGCTGCCGGTAACAGGAGAGAGCATTGGCTCGTATCGCGGGTGTCAATCTGCCAACCAACAAGCGTGTCGTCATCGCGCTTCAGTATATCCATGGCATCGGACCGAAGATTGCCAAGGATATCGTGACCAAGGTCAACCTTCCGGCCGAGCGGCGGGTGTCGCAACTCACCGACGCCGAGGTGCTGCAGATCCGCGAACTGATCGACCACGACTATATCGTCGAGGGCGACCTGCGCCGCGAGGTGCAACTCAACATCAAGCGATTGATGGATCTCGGCTGCTACCGGGGCTTACGGCATCGCAAGGGTCTGCCGGTGCGCGGGCAGCGCACTCACACCAATGCGCGCACCCGCAAGGGCCCGGCAAAGACGATTGCCGGCAAGAAAAAGGTCGAGAGCAAGTAGTCAAAAGTTGCCCGCGCATCACCGCGGCGGGCCGCGAAAGGATCTGGAATGGGTAAGGAAGCCACCCGCGTCCGCCGGCGCGAACGCAAGAACATCGCCTCTGGCGTCGCGCATGTGAATGCGTCGTTCAACAATACCATGATCACCATCACCGACGCGCAGGGCAACACCATCGCCTGGTCGTCGTCGGGAACGATGGGGTTCAAGGGTTCGCGCAAGTCGACGCCCTATGCGGCGCAGGTTGCCGCCGAGGACGCCGCCAAGAAGGCGCAGGAGCACGGCATGCGCACCCTCGAGGTCGAGGTGTCGGGTCCGGGCTCCGGTCGCGAGTCGGCGCTGCGCTCGTTGCAGGCCGCTGGCTTTACCATCACTTCGATCCGTGACGTGACCACCATCCCGCACAACGGGTGCCGGCCGCGCAAGCGTCGTCGCGTATGAACATTTATTCGAGCGGGCCCGCGCCCGCAGCCGCCGATCTTTCCCCCACAACGGCGGGTGGGGTGCGTGGGGTGAGCCCGCGCTCAAAAGGTGAAGACGTGATCCAGAAGAATTGGCAGGAATTGATCAGGCCGAACAAGCTCCAGGTCGCCGCCGGCAACGAGCCGGCGCGCATCGCTACCGTCGTTGCCGAGCCGCTCGAGCGCGGCTTCGGCGTCACGCTCGGCAATGCGCTGCGCCGTATTCTGCTCTCCTCGCTGCAAGGCGCGGCGGTGCAGTCGGTGCATATCGACGGCGTGCTGCACGAATTTTCCTCGATCGCCGGCGTGCGCGAGGACGTCACCGACATGGTGCTCAACATCAAGGACATCGCCATCAAGATGCAGGGCGAAGGCCCCAAGCGCATGGTGGTGAAGAAGCAGGGTCCCGGCACCGTGACCGCCGGCGACATCCAGACCGTCGGCGACGTGGTCGTGCTCAATCCCGACCTCGTGCTCTGCACCCTCGACGAGGGCGCCGAGATCCGCATGGAGTTCACCGTCAACACCGGCAAGGGCTACGTGCCGTCCGAGCGCAACCGCCCGGAAGACGCGCCGATCGGGCTCATTCCGGTCGACAGCCTCTATTCGCCGGTGCGCAAGGTTTCCTACAAGGTCGAGAACACCCGCGAGGGCCAGATCCTCGACTACGACAAGCTCACGCTGACCATCGAAACCAATGGCGCCCTGAGCCCCGAGGACGCGCTCGCCTACGCCGCGCGCATCCTCCAGGACCAGCTCAACGTGTTCGTGAATTTCGAGGAGCCGCGCAAGGAGCAGGCCGCGGAAGCCATCCCCGACCTCGCCTTCAACCCCGCCTTTCTCAAGAAGGTGGACGAACTCGAGCTGTCGGTGCGTTCGGCCAATTGCCTGAAGAACGACAACATCGTCTACATCGGCGACCTGGTGCAGAAGACCGAAGCGGAAATGCTGCGCACGCCGAACTTCGGCCGCAAGTCGCTCAACGAGATCAAGGAAGTGCTGGCGCAGATGGGCCTGCATCTCGGCATGGAAGTGCCGGGCTGGCCGCCGGAAAACATCGAAGAGCTCGCCAAGCGCTTCGAAGACCACTACTGAGGAACATACGCGATGCGTCACGGAAAAGTTCACCGCAAGCTCGGCAAGAAGCCGGCGCATCGCAAGGCCATGTTCGCCAACATGTCCGCGGCGCTGATCAAGCACGAGCAGATCGTCACCACGCTGCCCAAGGCCAAGGAATTGCGCCCGGTGGTGGAGAAGCTGGTGACGCTGGCGAAGAAGGGTGGGCTTGCCGCGCGCCGTCAGGCGATCGCCGAAGTCCGCGACGTCGCCCAGGTCAGGAAACTGTTCGACGTGCTCGGGCCGCGCTACAAGGATCGCAACGGCGGCTACACCCGCGTGCTCAAGGCGGGCTTCCGCTACGGCGACAACGCCGCGCAGGCGGTGATCGAGTTCGTCGACCGCGACGTCGAGGCCAAAGGCAAGGATTCCGGACCGGTGCAGGCGCAAGCCGCAACCGAAGAGGCGGCGGCGCCGGCCTGACGGCTGCGGTCAAACACCGGGAATTCCAAAGGGCGGCCCCGCGGCCGCCCTATTTCATTTGCGTCTTGCGCTCGAGTGACGATTGCCGGCGGATCCTGCGGTTGTTCAAACGGCGGCCGTTTGGCAAACGTCCCGAACACTTTTGCGCAGCCAACGGTGCGCCGGGTCGGCGTCCAACCGGGGGTGCCAAAGCATCGAAACCGTAATCTCCGGCGTCGATACCGGAAGAGGGAAGCTGAACATCCCCGCGCGCAAGTTGCCGGTGTGCCGTTCGGGAACGCTGGCGATCAAATCGGTGTCTCGGGCCAGTGCCAGGGCCGTCGAAAACGCGCCGACAACCGTGACGACCTGCCGCTCCAGTTGTAACGGTTTCAGGGCCTCGTCGATCGGTCCCTTGTCGAGTCCGCGTCGCGAGACCGCGATATGCCTGCTGGCCGCATAGCGTTCGGGCGTGATCTTGCCCTTGCTCAATGCATGGCCCTTGCGCACTACGCCGATGAAACGATCGCGGGACAGCGCCTGCGCAATCATCTCCTGACCCGTCGCCTGACCCACGACGCCGATTTCCAGATCAACGATTCCGTCCCGAAGCGGCGTGCTGTCCTTGTCCGGCTTCTGCATGAAACGCAGCCGCACGCCGGGCGCCTCCTTCTCGAAACGCGCAATGAGGTCCGCTCCGAAGTTTTCCACGAAGCCGTCGGTACTTCGGATGGTGAACGCCCGCACGAGAGCCTTGAGATCGAGACCCTTGGCGGGGCGGAGAGCCGCTTCGCCGCCCTCGACGAGCTGAGCGACCCGTTCTCGCAATTCGAGCGCGTGGGGCGTGGGGACGAGACCGCGCCCGGCCCGGACCAGCAGCGGGTCGCCGGTCGTCGCGCGCAGCCGTGCCAACGCCCGGCTCATCGCCGATGGGCTGAGTCGCAGTTTTTTGGCGGCGCGCGTCACGCTGCCTTCGGCGAGCAGCATGTCCAGAGTGAACAGAAGATTGAGATCGGGCCTCGGCATGAAACGAGCCTAGCACGACTCTCCCGTGATATGGCGTCAAACGCACGAATTATGTACAACTCGTGCATGTTCCGCCTTATCAGCCAAAGGATTACGTCATCGTCGGCCCCATTTCGCAGGGTCGGGAAAGACGGAATCCAGGATGAAGCCAATCGTTGCCATTCGCGATGAAACCGCCGCAGCAAGCGCCGGACGACCGCTTTCGGTTCAATGGGCGTTGCTCGGTCTTTCGCTATCGATGTTGCTGCCCTCGCTTGGCACCAGTATCGCCAATGTTGCCTTGCCTCCCCTGGCGCAGGCATTTGACGCTTCGTTCAGTCAAGTCCAGTGGATTGTGCTCGCTTACCTTCTCGCCATTACGACCTTGATCGTGAGCGCTGGACGGCTGGGCGACATTACGGGGCGACGACGGCTGCTGTTGGCCGGAATCCTTCTCTTCACGGCAGCTTCCGTTCTTTGTGGCGTGGCCCCTGCGCTTTGGTTCCTGATCGGCGCCAGGGCGGTTCAAGGCTTCGGGGCCGCCATCATGATGGCTCTCACCATGGCCTTTGTCGGTGAGACGGTCGCCAAGGAAAACACCGGCAGGGCCATGGGGCTGCTCGGAACGATGTCTGCAGTCGGCACCGCGCTCGGTCCTTCGCTCGGCGGCATTCTGATGGCTGGTTTTGGGTGGCGGGCGATCTTCCTCATCAACGTGCCGTTGGGTGTCCTGGCGTTCGTTCTCAGCTATCGCGCCCTGCCGGTCGATCGCCTGAAGCCTGGTTCGCTTCGGATCGACTTCGACAAGAGTGGCACGCTGCTGCTGGTGCTGACCCTGGCGGCCTATGCTCTCGCCCTGACCATGGGAGGTGTCCATTTTGGCGCGCTTAACGTGATCCTGCTGCTGGCTGCCTTCTTGGGGGTGGGCCTCTTCGCGCTGGTCGAGGCACGGGCGGCCTCACCCTTGATCCGCTTGACTATGTTCCGCGATCCATTGCTCAACGCGAGCCTCGCCACGAACGCGCTGGTCGCCACGGTTATCATGACGACTTTTGTGGTGGGGCCGTTTTATCTCTCTCGGGCGATCGGACTCAACGAGGCTCTCGTTGGGATCGTCATGTCGATTGGCCCGATTATTTCCACGCTAAGCGGGGTCCCGGCCGGCCGGATTGTCGACCGATTGGGGTCGCCGGCCGTGATCGTCATTGGCCTTGTCGCAATGGCTGTCGGTTCCCTTGCGTTGTCCGTACTCCCGGCCGTCTGCGGAATTGCAAGCTACGTCGCCGCGATCGCCATCTTGACCCCCGGTTACCAGCTATTTCAGGCGGCCAACAACACCGCCGTCATGATGGATATCAACCCGGATCAGCGGGGCGTCATCTCGGGCTTGCTCAACCTGTCGCGCAATCTTGGGCTCATTACCGGCGCCTCGTTCATGGGCGCTGTCTTCGCGCTCGCATCAGGTACGATCACGGTGGCGCCCCCTGCGGCCGTCGTCGCCGGAACACAGGTCACCTTCGCCGTTGCGGCGATCCTGATCGTCGTCGCGCTTGCCGTTGCGGTTACAAGCCGTACATTCGCGAAACGCGCGCCACGGTGAAATTGCGCTATCTCGCTGCTTGCTTACTTCGGCGGCGGTGGTGTCGGCGTGTAGTGATCCGGCGGCAGCACCTGATAGACGAACGAGGTCGGCTTTTCGCTCGGGCCGAACGGGCCCGGGACCTTGTTCTTGATCGGCGGCAGGCTCTTGAGATAGGCGGCGATCGCCAGCGCATCCTCGCGCGTCAGGCTCTTGAACGATTCGACCGGCATCGGCGGGGCAAGGATGCGCCCGTCCGGCCGTTTCCCCTCGGTGATGGCGGTGGCTATCTGCTCCCTGGTCCATTTGCCGATCCCGGTCTCGTCGTCGGGAGTGATGTTGGGGCCGTAGAAAACTCCGAGACCCGGCACTTCAAAGCCGACATCGGAGCCGCCGAGATAGCGTTTCATGTCCGGCTTGCCGAGGAAGGTGCCGGGGGTATGGCAGTCGGTGCAGGGGATGATGGTGGTCAGATATTTGCCCCGCTGGACGGCCGTTTCGGCGCCCCGAACCGGGCCGGCGGTGGCCCCGGCCAGCAGAACGGCGACGGCGCAACAGGCGCTGAATTTATTGGTCAAGGCGGCCCTCCCGGTGACGATTCTGATTATCAGTTTCGCGGAAATTAGCGCATAAAAAATGACAGACTCAAGCGGGTCTTCCCGGAGCGCGCGGCCTTCATTTGGTCCCGAGACCGGCTTATATCTCGCGAAACCAGCCAGAAACAGCCGCCGGGAATCGTTCATGCTTTTACGCCGAATTGTCGTAGCTGCCTTGGCCACAGGCCTTGCCGTCATCGCCTGGCAGGAGGGTGTCGCGCAGGAGCGCCGTGTGCCCAGCCCCGGCGAAACCCAGTTGTCTTACGCGCCGGTCGTCCACCGCGTGGCGCCGGCGGTGGTCAATGTCTATGCCGCCAAGGTGGTGCAGAACCGCAATCCGCTGTTCGACGATCCGATTTTCCGACGTTTCTTCGGCGTGCCCGGCGACGGTGGCGGCCAGCAGGTGCAGCGCTCGCTCGGCTCCGGCGTCATCGTCGATGCCTCCGGCCTTGTGGTGACCAACGTGCACGTCATCGAAGGCGCCGACGACATCAAGGTCTCGCTCGCCGACAAGCGCGAATTCGAGGCCAGCATCGTGCTCAAGGATTCGCGTAGCGATCTTGCGGTGCTGCGGCTCAAGGACACGCATGAACGCTTTCCCACGCTCGACCTCGCCAATTCCGACGCGCTCGAAGTCGGCGACGTCGTGCTCGCCATCGGCAATCCGTTCGGCGTCGGGCAGACGGTGACGCAAGGCATCATCTCGGCGCTGGCGCGCACGCAGGTCGGCATCACCGACTATCAGTTCTTCATCCAGACCGATGCCGCGATCAACCCGGGCAATTCGGGTGGTGCGCTGGTCGACATGCAGGGCCGTCTGGTCGGCATCAATACGGCGATCTTTTCCCGCTCCGGCGGCTCGCAGGGCGTGGGCTTTGCCATTCCCGCCAACATGGTCCGCGTCGTCGTCGCCTCGGCCAAGGGCGGCGGCGGCGCGGTGAAGCGGCCCTGGCTCGGCGCCAAGCTGCAGGCGGTCACCGCCGACATCGCCGACAGCATGGGGCTAAAGCGCCCGGCCGGCGCGCTCGTTGCCAACGTCGTGCCGGAAAGCCCGGCGGCGCAGGCCGGCCTCAAGGCCGGCGACATTATCGTCTCGGTCGACGGGCAGGAAGTCGACGACCCCAACGCCTTCGACTACCGCTTCGCCACCAAGCCGCTCGGCGGCACGGCGAGCCTCGGCGTGTTGCGCGCCAATCGCAATCTTAACGTGACGGTCGCGCTGCGCACCGCGCCGGACACTCCGCGCGACGAAATCACCATCCGCTCGCGCTCACCGTTCTCCGGCGCAAAAATCGCGAATTTGTCGCCAGCGCTCGCCGACGAATTGCAGCTCGACAGCGCCACGCAAGGCGTGGTCATCGTCGACGTCGACAACGGCTCCTATGCCAGCAATCTCGGCTTCCAGCGCGGCGACATTATCCTCTCGGTCAACGGCGAAAAGGTCGAGCGCACCGCCGAACTCGAAAAGCTGACCAGCGCCGGAAGCCGCGCGTGGAGGATCGTCATCCGCCGCGGCCAGCAGCAGATCACCGCGGTGTTCAACGGATGACGCCACGCGCGAAAAAAGCGGGGCCGACCTTGTTCGCTGCCGCCGGCCTCGACAGGGATGCGCCGCGTCCGCTCGCCGACCGCCTGCGCCCGCGAAAACTCGACGAGGTGGTGGGGCAGGACCATCTGCTCGGCCCCGACGGAGCGCTCACGCGCATGCTGTCAACGCGCTCGCTCGGCTCTCTCGTATTCTGGGGCCCGCCCGGCACCGGCAAGACCACGGTGGCGCGGCTGCTGGCGCAGGCGACCGACCTGCATTTCGAGCAGATCTCCGCAATCTTCACCGGCGTCGCCGACCTCAAGAAGGTTTTCGAGGAAGCGCGCCACCGCCGCGAGACCGGGCAGGGGACGCTGCTGTTCGTCGACGAGATCCACCGCTTCAATCGCGCCCAGCAGGACTCATTTCTTCCGGTCATGGAAGACGGCACCATCATTCTGGTCGGCGCCACCACGGAAAATCCATCGTTTGAATTGAACGCGCCGCTCCTCTCCCGCGCCCGCGTGTTGGTGTTCAAGCCGCTCGACGCGGCGGCGATCGAGAAGCTGCTCGCCCGCGCCGAGCAGATCGAGGCGCGCAAGCTGCCGCTCGACGAGGAGGCGCGCTCGTCGCTCAAGCGCATGGCCGACGGCGACGGCCGCGCGGCGCTCACGCTCGCCGAAGAAATCTGGCGCGCCGCGCGCAAGGACGAAACCTTCGGCGCCGCCCAGTTGCAGGATATCGTGCAGCGCCGGGCGCCGATCTACGACAAAAGCCAGGATGGCCACTACAACCTGATCAGCGCCCTGCACAAATCGGTGCGCGGCTCGGATCCGGACGCCGCGCTTTACTATCTCTGCCGCATGCTCGATGCCGGCGAACCGCCGCTTTATATCGCGCGGCGCGTGGTGCGCATGGCGATCGAGGACATCGGTCTTGCCGATCCGCAGGCGCTCGTGATCGCCAATGCGGCAAAAGACGCCTTCGATTTTCTCGGCTCGCCCGAAGGCGAACTCGCGATCGCCCAGGCGGTGATCTATTGCGCGACCGCGCCCAAGTCGAACGCCGGCTATGCCGCCTATGGCGCCGCCATGCGCGCGGCGAAGGAGGCTGGCTCGCTGCTGCCGCCCAAGCACATCCTCAACGCGCCGACCAAGCTGATGCAGGAGGAAGGTTACGGCCGCGGCTACGCCTACGACCACGCCACCGAAGAAGCCTTCTCCGGGCAAAATTACTTTCCCGATGCGCTGCCGCGGCAGCAATTCTACGATCCGCCCGAACGCGGTTTCGAACGCGAGATCAGAAAGCGCCTCGACTATTGGGCCAAGCTGCGCAAGGAGCGGGGCGGGGCATGAGCATCGATCTTGACGCCTATTTCAGGCGCATCGGCTACGCCGGTCCGCGCACGGCGACGCTCGACACCTTGCGCGCGTTGCATTTATTGCAGCCGCAGGCGATCGCCTTCGAGAATCTCGATCCGCTGCTCAAACGGCCGGTCAGGCTCGACCCGGCTTCGTTGCAGGCAAAGCTCGTCGACGGCGGCCGCGGCGGCTATTGCTTCGAGCAGAACCTCCTGTTCGCGCATGTGTTGCGCTCGCTCGGCTTCAAGGTGCAGGAGGCGACGGCGCGCGTGCGCTGGGGCGTGCCGCCGGGCGTTCACACGCCGCGGGTCCACGCGCTTCTCGTCGTCGAGGCGGACGGCGGGAGCTATCTCGTCGATGTCGGATTTGGCGGCAACGTGCTGACCGGGCCGCTGCTGCTGAAGTCGCGTGAGGAACAGGCAACCCCGCATGAGCCGTTCCGCCTGGCTCAGGAAGACAAGCGCATCGTGATCGAGGCAAAGCTCGCCGGCGCCTGGACGCCGCTCTACGCGACCGACCTCGCGGAAACGGTGCCCGCCGATTACGAGCAGGGCAACTGGTTTACGTCCGCGCACCCCGGCTCGATCTTCGTCAATGGCCTGCTGGGCGCGCGCGCTGAGGCGGGCAGACGTTACGCGATCCGCGACAACCAGCTTGCGGTGCACACGCTTAACGGCGGCACCGAGAAGAAGACGCTCAAGAGCGCCGGGGAAATCCGCGACGCGCTCGGCGATCTCTTCAAGGTGCGGCTCGACGGCCTCGACGGCCTCGACGGCCTCGATAGGGCGCTGGCAAAACTTGCCGAGGGCACGGCATGAGCGAGCCGCAGCCGGCCAAGGGCCAGGGCGTGCAAAACGTCGTCGTCACCGCCGACGAAAGCGGCATGCGCGTCGACCGCTTCTTCGAGGCGCGCTATCCCGGCCTGTCGTTCAGCCACATCCAGCGCATCATCCGCAAAGGCGAAGTGCGGCTCGACGGCAAGCGCACGCAGCCCAAGGCGCGGCTGGAAGCCGGGCAAAAGCTGCGCATCCCGCCGCTCAAGCTTGACGCGCCGGCGCCGCGCGACGACGCGCCGCAGGCGCAGAAGGACCGCGCCTTCATCAGGTCGATCACGCTATACGAGGATGCCGACGTGCTGGTGCTCAACAAGCCTATGGGGCTCGCCGTGCAGGGCGGCTCCGGCACGGTGCGGCACATCGACGGCATGCTCGGCGCCTTGCGCGGTTCGCATCCAGACGCGCAGCGCCCGCGCCTGGTGCACCGGCTCGACAAGGACACCGCCGGCTGCCTGCTGGTGGCCAAGACGCGCTTTGCCGCCGCGGCGCTGGCCAAGACCTTTCGCACGCGCGCGGCGCGCAAGATCTACTGGGCGCTGGTCGCCGGTGTGCCTAAGCCGAAGCAGGGCCGCATCTCGACTTATCTTGCCAAGCAGGAGGTCGAGGAGGATTCCTATATGCGCATCGCCAAGCACGGCGAGAAGGACGCCGTGCACGCCGTCACCTACTACGCGGTGGTCGAGACGGCGGCGCAAAAGCTCGCCTGGATCTCGCTCAAGCCGGTCACCGGCCGCACCCATCAATTGCGCGCGCACATGGCGCATGTCGGCAACCCGATCGTCGGCGATCCGAAATATTTCAACATTGAGAACTGGGAACTGCCCGGCGGCATACAGAACAAGCTGCATCTGCTGGCCCGCCGCATCGCCGTGCCGCATCCGCGCGGTGGCAGGATCGATGTCTCCGCGCCTCTGCCGCCGCACATGCTCCAGTCGTGGAACCTGCTCGGCTTCGACGCCAAGCGCTACGACCCGATCGAGGAGGCGCCGGAGGAGGAGTAGCGGCGTGGCCGCCGCGTCCTTATCTGACTGGAATGCGGCACAAGTCTCGGTTCATCGGCCTGCTGCTTTTGGCGCTCATGCTCCCGGCGGCGCCGGCGCATGCCCAATCCGCCGACGGCAAGGATTACAACATCATGGCGCCGGAGAAGGGGACGGCGACGAAACCGTCCGCGCCGCCATTGCGCAAGCATCCGCGCGGCTCATCGACCCTCGTTACGCCCGCGCCGTTGCCGCCGCCGCTGCATTACAATCCGCCGCCGGTCGAAGCGGTGACGCCGCCGTCGAGGCCGGTCCCGCCGTCGATGTATGTGCCGCAGACCGGAATGGTCGTTCCCAATTTGCCGGGCGCGGTCGGCGCCAGCGAGTCCTCGCAGGATCGCGCCGCGCGCTGCGCCCATCAGGCCGGCGTCTACGGGCCGAACATGACCGGCGACCGCAATACTTACATCGGCGGCTGCATCAACCAGTAGCATCGCTTAGTGCACCGCCCTGACCTCGGCAAAGCCGCGTTCCAGGCGCGTAGCAGTGCCCTTGACAGGCAACCAAAAGGTTGCATATAGAGTCCATGGAAATGGATGAAGTCTTCAAGGCGCTGGCCGATGCGAGCAGACGCGAATTGCTCGACCGGCTGCGCAGCGACAACGGGCAGACGCTCAACGAGCTCTGCGCCCGCCTCGACATGACGCGACAGGCGGTGAGCAAGCATCTGGCCATTCTGGAGGAGGCCAATCTCGTCGCCACCGTGCGGCGAGGCCGGGAGAAGCTGCACTACCTCAATCCGGTGCCGATCCATGAGATCGGCGAGCGCTGGATCGGGAAATTCGAGCGCCACCGCATGCAGGCGCTGAGCGACATGAAAAAAGCATTGGAGAGCCGTGATGAGTAAGCCGAAATTCGTCTACGTCACCTACATCCGCACCACCCCGGAAAAGTTGTGGGCGGCGCTGACCGATCCGCAGACGATCAAGAAATACTGGTTCGGCATCATCGCGGAGTGCGACTGGAAGCCGGGCTCGCCCTGGCGCCTCAAGTTCGAGGACGGGCGCACCGCCGACACCGGCGAAATCCTGGAGGCCGTTCCGCACAAGCGGCTCGTCATCGCCAACTGGCAGAACCAGTTCAAGCCGGAGCTCAAGGCGGCGGGTCGCGCGCGCTGCACCATCGAGATCGAGGTGGCCGAGTATTACCCGGGCTACGGCGGCAAGGCGGTGAAGCTCACCATTGTCCACGAAGCCGAGGCGGAGCAGGGCGCGCCGCTGATCGAGGCGGTGTCCGGCGGCTGGCCGAAGATACTGTCCAACCTCAAGTCGCTGCTCGAGACCGGCGATGTCGCGTTCGACACGCAGGTGGCCTGAAAGTTCAACCGAAGGAGAATGTCATGAGTAAGCCTGTTTTCGTCTATGTGAGCTATATCGCCTCGACCCCCGAGAAGGTGTTCAAGGCGCTGACGTCGCATGAAGCCACCGGAAAATTCTGGTTCGGCAATGCCGCGACCTCGGAGTGGAAGGTCGGCTCGCCCGTCACCTTCCACCGCGAAGGCAAGCTGATCATCAAGGGCGAGGTGCTCGAATACGATCCGCCGCGCAAGCTCGCCTATACCTTCAAGCCCATGCACGACGAGCTCTACAGCGGCGAGCAGCCCTCGCGCGTGGTGTTCGACCTCGAGCAGCAGCGCGACCAGGTCAAGCTCACCGTGACCCATGACGACTTTGCGCCGGACAGCAAGGTCTTTGCCGGCATCAGCAACGGCTGGCCGCTCGTGCTCTCCAGCCTCAAGAGTTACCTCGAGACCAACCGCGTGCTGTGGGCGCCGTGGTACGACAAGGAGAAGGCCGAGAGCTGCTCGGCTTCCTGAATCAGGCGCCCGCCGCGCTCAGTATCGCCATATCCTCCGCCGCGAGCTTGAGCTGCGGCGCCTTGAGGATATCGGCGAGCTGGGCGAGGCTGGTGACGGACACGATCGGCGCGGCGATGCGGCCGATCAGCCAGGCCAGCGCCACCTGCGCGTAAGTCGCCTCGTGCCTGGCCGCGACCTTGCCGATGGCGTCGAGAATGCGGCTGCCGCGCGCGTTGAGGTACTTTTTCAGGCGCGGCCCGCGCGCAGGATTGCCGTCGGCATCGGCGGCGGAGTGATATTTGCCGGTGAGGAAACCGGCGGCGAGGCCATAGTAAGGGATGACGCCGATGGTCTCCTGCCGGCAGATCGCTTCATAGCCGGATTCGAATTCGCTGCGGTCGGACAAATTGTATAAGGGCTGCAGGCTCTCATAGCGCGGCAGGCCGAGCCGCTTGCTGGCGGCGAGCGATTCCGCAAAACGCTCGGGCGTGATATTGGACGCGCCCGCCGCGCGCGCCTTGCCTTCGGCGATGAGCTGCGCAAAGCCCGCCATGGTTTCTTCGACCGGCGTCGCCTCGTCGTCGAAATGCGTCTGGTAGAGATCGATATGGTCGGTCTGCAGGCGACGCAGCGAGGCCGCCGCGGCGCGCTGCATGTAATCTTTGCGCGTGCTGCGGCCTTCGCCCATGTCCTCGCCGAATTTGCTGGCGATGACGACCTTGTCGCGCTTGCCGCCGGCCTTGAGCCATTTGCCGATGATCGTTTCGGATTCGCCGCCGACGTGGCCCGGCGCCCAGCGCGAGTAGCTGTCGGCGGTGTCGATGGCGTTGAAGCCCGCGTCGACAAAGGCGTCGAGGATGGCGAAAGAGGTCTTGGTGTCGACGTTCCAGCCGAACACATTGCCACCCAGCACCAGCGGCGCGATGCGCAGGCTTGATTGGCCGAGGTGGCGGAATTCCATGCGGACGGCTTAGCGCAAGCCGGCGTTGATCTTGTCCAGTACGGTCTGGCCGGGGCACAAGTCGCCTTCGCCAAGCGCGTTGAGCGGCCCGTCGACGGTGCGCAGGTGCGCATGCAGGTCGGAGGCGTCCTCGTCGACGTAGAGCAGGCCGGTGACGATCTGCCCCTTGGACGCATGGTGCTGCAGGAAGCCGAGTGCCGCGGTGCGGTCGTGCAGTTCGTAGTCGGCGGCGAGCTTGCGCAGCGTCAGTTTCGAACCGTCGTGCTGCTCCACCACCTCGACGGTGCCGGGTTCGTATTCGACCTCGATCGGCATGCGGCTGGTCATGTAATCGAGCCGGTTGACCGCTTCGTTGTGCTCGCGCACGAAATCGAAGCTCTTGGTGGAGCCGGCGTGGTTGTTGAAGGCGACGCAAGGCGAGATCACGTCGATGAAGGCCGCGCCTTTGTGCGCGATCGCTGCCTTGATGATTGGCACCAGCTGCGTCTTGTCGCCGGAGAAGGAGCGGGCGACGAAACCGGCGCCGAGCTGCAGCGCCATGGCGGCAAGGTCGATGGAATTGTCGGTGTTGATGAAGCCGCGCTTGGATTTCGAGCCGCGGTCGGCGGTGGCGGAGAACTGCCCTTTGGTCAGCCCGTAAACGCCGTTGTTCTCCACGATATAGGTCATGTTGACGCCGCGCCGGATCGAATGCGCGAACTGCCCGAGCCCGATCGAGGCTGAATCGCCGTCGCCGGAGACGCCGAGATAGATCAAGTCGCGGTTGGCGAGATTGGCGCCGGTGAGCACCGAGGGCATGCGGCCGTGCACCGAATTAAAGCCGTGCGAATTGCCGAGGAAGTAGGTCGGCGTCTTCGACGAGCAGCCGATGCCGGAAATCTTGGCGACGCGGTGCGGCTCGATCGATAATTCGAAACAGGCCTCGATGATGGAGGCGGTGATCGAGTCGTGGCCGCAGCCGGCGCACAGCGTCGACACCGTGCCCTCGTAGTCGCGGTGGGTGTAGCCGAGGTCGTTCTTCGGCAGCGCCGGATGATGGAATTTCGGTTTGGCCAAGTAAGTCATGACGGCGACGAGGATAGCCGACGGGCTGTGGCATTAAAAGGGCATAAGTCCATGCAGTTAACGGCTTTTTTCGACCACGCCGGCGGGCTCCGACAAGGCCAGCGCCGCGCCCAATAGCAGCCAAAGCGCGCGCTGATAGAGCAGATCGTGCGCCTGCGCCATCACCGCAAACCCGGAGAGCGCCAGCAGCACCACCAGCCCCGCGGTCTCGAAGCGGCTCCGGTAGGCGGCCGCGATGATCCTCCATCCGGCAAGCGCGAATACGGCAAAGCCGGCGAGCCCGGTCTCAGCCAACAGCCAGACGCCGCTCGAGTGGATAATGAGCGGCACGCCGGTCGTTTCAAGCTGGCTCACCATGTAGGCGCCAAGCCCGGCGCCGAACAGAGGATGAGCGAGGAACATGGCGATGCCTTGCTGCACCGTCAAAAGATGCTGACTGTCGGAAAAATTGTCGACCAACTCCTCGCGCGGCCCGCTGCCCAGTGCCCACAGTCCGAGCACGATCGCCGCCGCGCCAGCGAATGCCGCGAGGATGGGACGCAACCGCACGCCCGAGACGAGGGCAAGGCCAACCACCGCCGGAACCGCCAACAAACCGGCGCGTGAGCCGGCAATGAGAATTCCAGCCAGGATGATCGCCATCAGCGCAGTGCGCCAGCGCAAGGCGCTTTGCAGCGCCAGCGCCGCGGCAAGCGCCATCAGCAGCACGAAGGTGAAGGCATTCCGGTTTTGCGAAAAACCGCTGATCGGGTACTCGACCATGGCGGAAAGCGACGACAGGCCGGCCTTGATCAGTCCGGTCATGCCGATGTCGAAAGCGGCGATGGCGGCGCCTGCCGCGGTAAACGACAGCAGCAGCACCTCGAACCCGTCCTCGCCGGCGCGCTGTACGATCAACGCTCCGGTCGCGCCGTAACACAGGAGCATCATCCAGCCGATCAGCCGGTTGGCAAATGCCCATTCGGTCCAGCCGAACACGGCGAGGCCGTGCACGAAAGAACAGGCGATGACGGCCGAACCGGCTGCGACGTAGAGATTGAGGTGCGGCAGCCGCCAGGCGGGCAAGCCCTTGCCGATCTGGCGAAGCAGGAACAGCGCCGCGCCCACCAGCACCAGCGGGTCGGCAAGATTGACGTTGAGCTCGCCGTGGCCGGTCGGGAGGTAGATCTGGAAGAACACGGCGCTGGCGGCGCCGATCGGCACCATCCAGTCGAGCAGCACCGTATAGTCCGGTGCGACGGGGGTGACCGCGGCGCTGCGGGTCGCGTTTCGACTGTCGCCGATCGTCAACAGCATGGCGGTCGCGCCGACGACCGCGATCGAGAGCACGCCGATCAGCAGCGCAAGAAGAAGCGCCGAGGCGCTCGGCAGCCCGACCGCCTGCAGGGCGACGACCGCGCTCATTTCCCGCAGGCCCCAGCCGCCGAGGCTGATCGGCAGGCTGGCGGCGAACATGATCACGGTTGCCGCCGCGGCGAGCGAGCCATAATCGATGTGCGGAGCGAGGGCGTGGCCGGCGACCACGTAGGCGGCGAGCGTGGTGAGCTGGATGGTGAGCGATATCACCGAGCTGCGCAGCAGCCGCAACGCCAGTGATAGCGTCATGTGCCGCAGCAAGTTCGCCGCGTAATGCCCCCAGGCGATTGCCGCGCCGGCGGCGGCCACCGCCGCCAATCCAAGTCCGAGCCTGATGAGGGCCGCTCCGCCGGTCTGCAAATCGAAGCTCAACTTACCGAACAGATAGGTGGCGCCGCAGGCTGCGAGGATGAGCGAGACAAACAGCGCGAAAATCCGCTCGTAGCCCGAAATCACGACGCTGGCGGCGGGCGGAATGCCGCGGCGGGCGAGTACGGCGCCCCGGCCGATAAGCTGGCCGGCAAGCTGGAAAAACAGATTGCCGGCCAATTGCCCGACGCTGAGCGTCACCGTGGCGTCGCGCATCGATAGCGAGTAGCCGAGGTCGCCGGTGATGAGCTTGAGCCGCAGCGCCGACAGTAGCAGTCCGGCGGTGAGCAGCAGCACGACGGCGGCGATCGACGACGGCGCCAGTTTCGACAGCCCGGCAAAGACCGCCGCCGGCTCTGAAACGGCAAAAACCGAAATCAGGACGGCGGCGAGCAAAACGACGGACACTGTCAGGCTGACAACTTTGCGCTTCGACATACGTGTCCCAATGAAATTCGGTGCGCGGGCGCGACACGCGACCACGGCAAAAACGGCGCCCCGACGCTTGGCGCACGCAACCATCACTGAGACTGATTACTGGGAGGCGGGAACGCGGCTGCTACAGCCGCGTCGAATCAATGAATTTTAGCAGAAGCCGCCGGCAAAGCCGAGATTGAAGAGCAGCGCCGCGGTTTCAGGATACCACCCGCATCGGCTTTACCTTGAGCTGATCGAGCTGGTCGCCGATGGCCTTGGCGATGAAGCGTGCCGTGATCGGCGTCCCGTCATAATGCAGGATCGGCACCAGGCGCACCGGATCGATGCCGCATTCGTTGACGACGAGGGAACGCAGTTGCCCGTCGCGGTTCTGCTCGACGACGAAGGTGAAGTCGTGTTCGGCAACGAATGAATTGACGCTGGAGTGGAACGGGAAGGCGCGCACGCGCATGCGGTCGAGCGTGTGCCCGCGCGCCTCGATCATGGCGATCGCCTCGTCCATCGCCGGCGCGGTCGAACCGTAATAGATGACGCCGTATTTGGTCGGCTTGGCGGCGCTGGCGATCAGCGGCCGCGGTACCAGGTCCTTGGCGGTGTCGAACTTGCGGATCAACCGCTGCATGTTGTCGGCGTAGGCGACGCCTTCTTCGGTATAGCGGGCGTAGCGGTCGCGCGAGGTGCCGCGGGTGAAGAACGCGCCCTTGGTCGGGTGCGTGCCGGGATAGGTGCGGTAGGGGATGCCGTCGCCGTCGACGTCGAGATAGCGGCCGAATTCGCGGCCGGCTTCCAGTTCCTCGGCCGTCATCACCTTGCCGCGGTCGTAAGCGCGCCTGTCATCCCACGCGAGCGGACGCGACAGCCGGTGGTTCATGCCGATATCGAGGTCGAGCATGACGAAGATCGGCGTCTGCAGCCGATCGGCGAGATCGAAAGAGGTGGCGCCGAAATCGAAGGCCTCGGCCGGGTCCTCGGGAAACAGCAGCACGTGCTTGGTGTCGCCGTGCGAGGCATAGGCGCAGGACATAACGTCCGCCTGCTGGGTGCGCGTCGGCATGCCGGTCGAAGGCCCGGCGCGCTGCACGTTGAAGATGACCGCCGGGATTTCGGCGAAGTAGGCAAGCCCGATGAATTCCTGCATCAGCGAGATGCCGGGGCCGGAGGTGGCAGTAAACGCGCGCGCGCCGTTCCAGCCGGCGCCGATGACGATGCCGATGGAGGCGAGTTCGTCTTCGGCCTGGATGATCGCGTATTTCGCCTGCTTGCTGTCGCTATCGACGCGCAACTTGGCGCAGTAGCGCGTGAAGGCGTCGGCCAGCGAGGAAGAGGGCGTGATCGGATACCAGGCGCAGACGGTCGCCCCGCCATAGACCGCGCCAAGCGCAGCGGCGGCGTTGCCTTCGATGAAGATACGGTCGCCGACCTTGTCGCACTTTTTCAGCCGCAGCCCGATCGGGCACTCGAGATTGAGCAGGGCATGGTCACGGCCGATATGCAGCGCCTTGATGTTGGGCGCGATCAGCTTGTCCTTGCCTTGATACTGCTCGCCGATGAGCTTCTCGACGACGGCGACGTCCATGTCGAGGAGCGCGGTCAGCACGCCGATATAGACGATGTTCTTGAACAGTTGGCGCTGGCGCGGATCGGTGTATTCGCGGTTGCAGATCGCGGTCAGCGGCACGCCGATGACGCCGATATCGGGACGGAATTTCGACGGCGGCAGCGGCCTGGTGGAATCGTAAAACACGTAGCCGCCGGGCTCGATCGAGGCGATGTCCTTGTCGAAGGTCTGCGGGTTCATCGCCACCATGAGGTCGGTGCCGCCGCGGGCGCCGAGATGGCCGGCCTCCGACACGCGCACTTCGTACCAGGTCGGCAGTCCCTGAATGTTCGACGGGAAGATGTTGCGCGGTGCGACCGGGATGCCCATGCGCATGACCGCGCGGGCAAACATCTCGTTGGCGCTCGCCGAGCCCGAGCCATTGACGTTGGCAAAACGAACGACGAAGTCGTTTACGCGGCTGATCGGCGAGGCGGGCGGCATGAGTTCCCTGCGTGGGTCATATCGAGCAAGAATTTCTGCATGTCCCAGGCTCCGGTCGGGCAGCGCTCGGCGCACAGCCCGCAATGCAGGCAGACATCCTCGTCCTTGACCATGACGCGGCCGGTCTTGAGCCCGTCCTGGACGTAGAGGTCCTGGGTGAGATTGTTCGACGGTGCTTCAAGCCGCGTGCGCAGCTCGGCTTCCTCGCCGTTTTGGGTGAAGGTGATGCAGTCCATCGGGCAGATGTCGACGCAGGCATCGCACTCGATGCACAGCTGCGCCGAAAACACCGTCTGCACGTCGCAATTGAGACACCGCCCGGCTTCGTGCAGGGCCAGTTGCTGGTCGAAGCCGAGCTCAACTTCGGCCTTGATGTCCTTGAGCGCTATCACCTTGTCGCGCAGCGGCACCTTGTAACGCTTGTCGAGCATCACTTCGTTTTTATACGACCATTCATGGATGCCCATCTTCTGGCTGATGATCTCAACTGCCGGCGCCGGGCGGTCGTTGATATCCTCGCCGTTGAGCATCTTGTCGATCGACACCGCGGCCTCATGGCCGTGCGCCACCGCCCAGATGATGTTCTTGGGGCCAAAGGCGGCGTCGCCGCCGAAAAACACGCGCCGGTTGGTCGAGGCCATGGTTGTGGTGTCGACCTTGGGCATGCCGTGGTCGTCGAAATCGATGCCGGCGTCGCGTTCGATCCAGGGAAAGGCGTTTTCCTGGCCGACCGCAACCAGAACGTCGTCGCAGGGAAAGTGCTGCGGCGGCTCGCCGGCCGGCACCAGCTTGCGGCGGCCCTTGGCGTCGAATTCGACGCGCACCTTTTCAAAGGTGATGCCGGTGAGCTTGCCGTTGTCGTGGGTGAATTCCTTCGGCACCAGGTAATTGTGGATCGGGATGCCTTCGTGCATGGCGTCTTCCTTTTCCCAAGGCGACGCCTTCATTTCCTCGAAGCCTGACCGCACGACGACCTGCACGTCCTCGCCGCCGAGTCGCCGCGAGGAGCGGCAGCAGTCCATGGCGGTGTTGCCGCCGCCGAGCACGATCACTCGCTTGCCGATCTTGCTGACGTGACCGAACGACACCGAGGAGAGCCAGTCGATACCGATGTGGATGTTTTTCGCCGCTTCCTTGCGGCCGGGAATGTCGAGATCGCGCCCGCGCGGTGCGCCGGAGCCGACGAAAATAGCGTCCCAGCTCTCGGCGAGCAGCGCCTTCATGCTGTCGACGCGCTTGCCGCCGCGGAACTCGACGCCGAGACCGAGGATATAGCCGGTCTCCTCATCGATCACGCTGTCGGGCAGGCGGAATTTCGGAATCTGCGAGCGGATCATGCCGCCGGCCTTGGGATCCTGGTCGAAGACCACGACGTCATAACCCAGCGGGGCAAGGTCACGGGCGACGGTGAGCGAGGCAGGTCCGCCGCCGACCAGGGCTATGCGCTTGCCGTTCTTCTGCGCCACCGGTTTGGGCAGCCGCTCCTTGATGTCGTCCTTGTAGTCGGCGGCGACGCGCTTGAGCCGGCAGATCGCCACCGGCTCGTTTTCCACGCGCACACGCCGGCAGGCCGGCTCGCACGGACGGTCGCAGGTGCGGCCGAGCACGCCGGGGAAGACGTTGGAGTGCCAGTTGATCATGTAGGCGTCTGAGTAACGCCCGGCTGCGATCAGGCGGATATATTCGGGCACCGGCGTATGCGCCGGGCAGGCCCACTGGCAATCGACGACTTTATGAAAGTAATCCGGGGCGGCGATGTCGGTATTCTTCATTCATTCCTCGAAACGCGTCCGGTTACGCAGAACAATCCGTCCGCGTCGCAGCTCTTGACGGCTGTATTGCCCCCCGGCCTTCGGCCGCGCCACCCGGCGGCGAATCCGAGCCCGAATAATATTAAGTCGGCGGGCCTTAGGCTACCTATCCTTCCGTCATGGTGAACTAGCGGAACGACCAAGGGTTTTCGCACCCGGAAAGCGGCGACAGAATGGCCACACCGGGCAAAAAAACGCCTCAGGCGTGGGGAAAAGTGCCCGCAACGCTTGCGTCCGCGAGGTGAGGGTGAGGTAACATTAAGGCTCATAAATTGCGGTATGTCGGGCCCGGCGTGCTAGTTGTTGCGCCGCACAATCACATAAATCTGATGCGGGATATTCTCTCCGAAATCATCGAAAACCGGCCGCTTGATGCCACCGAGACCGTGCGGCGCGCGGTCCGGCCGCAATTGCGCAAGCGCTTCTATAAGCGCGCGCATGCGGCCAAAGGCGAGGGCGGTTTCGTTTTGCTGCTCGACGACATGCCGGTGAAGACGCCGGCGGGGCGGCATTTGGTGGCGCCCAACCGTGCACTGGCCGACGCGCTCGCCGAGGAATGGAACGCGCAGAAGACCGTCATCGATCCGGCGCGGATGCCGTTGACGCGGCTCGCCAACGCCACCATCGATGCCGTCGTCTTCAACCGCGACGCGGTGATCGACGACGTGGCGAAATATCTCTACTCCGATCTTGTCTGCTACCGCGCCGAAGCGCCGGCCGGACTGGTCGAGCGGCAGACGCTGTCGTGGGATCCGGTCCTCAACTGGGCAAGCGAGACGCTCAACGCGTGTTTCATGCAGATTCAGGGTGTGATGTACGCCGCGCAGCCGCGCCGCGCGATCGCCGCCGCGCGCGCCGAAATTCCCACCGACCCGTGGCGGCTTGCCGCGGTGTCTTCGGTGGCGTCGCTGACCGGCTCGCTGCTGCTTGCGCTTGGGCTCTCCAGTGGCGCCTTCGGTGCCGACAGGGTGTGGGCCGCGGCGCACGTCGATGACGACTGGCAGATGTCGCAATGGGGCCGCGACGAGATTGCGCTCCAGCGCCGCGCCTTCCGCGAGGCGGAACTGCGCGCCGCGGCGCTGGTGCTCAAGCACGTCTAGGTTTGCGGGTTACTCCCACAATTCGCGGTAATTCGGAAAATTCGGCAGGATCGGATCGGCACGCGTCGGTTCCATCAGCGGCAGCAGGCGGCGGAACACGGCGTTGATTAAATCGGACGTGTGCCGGACATACAGATCGATCGGGTAGAGCGACTGCCGCAGGTGCCACTTCGGGTCGTAGTTGAGGCTGCCGCTGTAGAAGCGGGCGCAGCCGTTGGCGATCGCCCAGTCGATGAGGTCGCGGAACACCCGGTAGTAGAGGTGCAGCTTGAAGGCGACCGTGTAGTCGAAGCCGACATAGTCGAAGCCGATCGCGCCTTCGTGCACCATGCACAACGCAAAAGCGATGATACGCCCGCCCTGCCGCCAGACCAGGAAGCGCACCTTGTCGGGCATGCGGCGGCCGATTTCGCCGAGAAATTCCCTGGTCAGCTTTTCGAATTTCAGCGGCGAACGCTGATAGACTTTTTCGTACAGCGGATAGAGTTCACCGACGATCGGCGTGGCGTCGACGACGACGTCCATGGTGATGGCAGGCTCGGCGCGCGCGGCAACGCGCAGCTTGCGCCGTACCGTCGAGCGTGAATTGGCGCTCAAGGCCCGCGCCAGATAGTCGTCGAAATTTGCGTCGTCGAGCGCCAGCGTCGTCATCGGCATGCTGGGAATGCGGGCAAAGCCCGCCGCGCGCACGGCTTGCAGCGGCGCGCGATATTGCGCGGGGAATTCCTTGAGCACGGCCATGCTGCAGCCGCGCTCGCGCGCCAGTTTTGTCAGCGCGCGCGCCAATGCCTCACCTGTCGCTGCGGCGTTGCCGCCATCGAGGTGACCTTCGCCGGCGGCGCAGCCGACCATCAGTGTGTGCGCGCGCAGGAAACGCGGCCAGACGCGGCGTGCGGCGGCAACGAGCACCGCTGCGGTTCTGCCGGCGCCCGCCATCAAGTCCTGATCGATGGTGAAGAACGGCTGGATGGCGATGATTGCGCCGCCGTCTTCGATGCCGAGGTAGCCGTAGGCAAAGCCGTCGGGCAGGGTGTCTTCGACCAGCTCGTAATAGCGGTGGTCCTTGCGTTGCCGCGCGAACGCCGATTGCCACTGCGGCAGGCCGGCAAGCTCCCGGCGCGACACAATCCTGACGGTTGGCCCCGTAACGGCGGGCGTCATTGCTCCGGCGCGATCGATACGCTGATCCATCGTCACCCGCGGCCGGCCGGGCAGGGCGCCGGCGCGGCCTTAAGCCTTCTTGCTTGGCTAGCCTTACTGCCCGGTCGGCAGACCGTGGCGGCTTGCCTCGTAGAGGAACCAGGCGCGCCGTTCCGCCTCGTCGATATAGACTTCGAGCACGCTGGTCGTCGCCACGTCGTTGTGCTCGTCGCAGGTGTCGTGCGCTTCGCGCATCGCAGCGACGAGGCGCTGGTTATCCTCACGCAGCTCGGCCAGCATGTCGAGCGGATCGACATAGGCGGCGTCGTTGTCGGCGAGGCGCTGGTGGCGGGTAATGTCGCCGATCGAGCGCAGCGTATTGCCGCCGACCTTGCGCACGCGCTCGGCGAGCACGTCGGTCATGGCAAAGATCTGGTCGGATTGCTCGTCGAGCATCAGATGGTAGTCGCGGAAATGCGGCCCGCTCATGTGCCAGTGGAAATTCTTGGTCTTCATGTAGAGCGCGAAGACGTCGGCGAGCACGGCGTTGATCGCGCCGGCGATGTCCTTGGTGGCGTTCTCGCCGAGGTCGGTCGGGGTTCTCAGGCGTGGCGTGGTGGGCTTGGCGTTCATTGGGCAAATCCTTGATTGGGTTGATGTGTCCCCGAGCGACAAGCCGCCGCCCCATTTCGAATAGTATGGGCATTTATGCGCGGTTTTGTGAAGCCGCAAGATAGCCCGCTTTATGCCGGCGGCTTGTCGTCCTTGGCCCTCTCCTTTTCTCTTGCCTCGGCCATCCGCGCTTCGATTTCGTCGGCCTTGGCGAGCGCGGCGCGGGCCTCCTCGGGGCGGCCGAGCGCCTCAAGCACGCCGGCGCGCGCCCGCTGTGCCTCGGCAAAGCTTGCGTCAAGCACGAGGGCGCGGTCGAGCGCGGCAAGCGCCTCGTCGTGGCGGCCGAGCACCGCCAGCGCCATGCCGCGGTTGTTCAGAATTGCGGCGTTGTTCGGCATCGCCGCGTCGGCCTTGTCGAAGCTCGCCAGCGCTTCCTCGGCGCGGCCGAGCTGCTGCAGCAGCACGCCGCGGTTGATCAGGTCCGGCACCGCGTTCGGATTGAGCGCGAGCGCGCGCTCGAAGCTTGAGAGCGCCTCGGAATGGCGGCCGAGTTCGCTCAGCATCTCGGCGCGGTTGCCGTAGGCCTCGGCGAAGTTCACGTCGCATTCGAGCGCGTCGTCGAAGGCGGTGAGCGCATCCTTCACCTTGCCGAGCCGGTGCAGCGCCTGGCCGATCACGTTATGCGCGCGCGCCTGGCGGCGGTTGAAGCCGAGCGAACGGCGGGCAAGATCGATGCCTTGCTGGTACTGGCCTTCCTGGCAGGCGATGACGGCGACGTAATAGAGCGCGTCGGCGTTCTGCGGGTTGATGCGCAGCACCTCGGAGTATCGCTCCATGGCGAGCGGGATCTGCCCCTGGCGGTGGTGGAACAGGCCCTGCTGGAGAAGCTGCTCGGCGGTCGCGGTCTCGCTCATGGGCGGGTTCTAAGCAGGCTTGGGCGTGATGCCAAGGGCCGGACGCGGGCGGCCGCATGGTTCGAGACGCGCCGCTATCACGGCGCTCCTCACCATGAGGCCGGGTTGGTGGTCTGGCTTTTGCAGGCCAATTCGGCACACTATCGGCGGGACGGGCAGGGGCCAAAGCGACCATGAAGGATATTCTCGAACGGCTGGAACAGCGGCGGGCCGAGGCCCGGCTCGGCGGCGGCGAAAAGCGCATCGAGGCCCAGCACAAGCGCGGCAAGCTTACCGCGCGCGAGCGCATCGAACTCCTGCTCGACAAGGGCTCATTCGAGGAGTTCGACATGTTCGTCGAGCACCGCTCCGCCGAATTCGGCATGGAGAAGCAGAAAATCCCCGGCGACGGCGTGGTCACCGGTTGGGGCACCATCAACGGCCGCGTCGTCTATATGTTCTCCAAGGACTTCACCGTATTCGGCGGAAGCCTCAGCGAGACGCATGCGCAGAAGATCATGAAGGTGCAGGACATGGCGATGAAGGCGCGCTGCCCGGTCATCGGCCTGTTCGACGCCGGCGGCGCGCGCATCCAGGAGGGCGTGGCCGCGCTCGGCGGTTACGGCGAGGTGTTCAAGCGCAACGTGCTGGCCTCCGGCGTCATTCCCCAAATCAGCGTCATCATGGGGCCCTGCGCCGGCGGCGACGTCTATTCGCCGGCGATGACCGACTTCATCTTCATGGTGCGCGACACCAGCTACATGTTCGTCACCGGGCCGGAGGTGGTCAAGACCGTGACCAACGAGGTGGTCACCGCCGAAGAGCTCGGCGGCGCCTCGGTGCACACCACCAAGTCGGGCGTTGCCGACGGCGCCTTCGACAACGACGTCGAATGTCTGTTGCAGATGCGCCGGCTGATCGATTTCCTCCCGGCCAGCAACAGCAGCGGCGTGCCGCACTGGCCGAGCGAGGACCCCGCCGACCGCGACGACGCTTCGCTCGACACGCTCATTCCGGAAAATCCCAACAAGCCCTACGACATCAAGGAACTGATCCTCAAGGTCGCCGACGAAGGCGACTTCTTCGAGATCGCCGGCGCCTACGCCAAGAACATCGTCACCGGCTTTGGCCGCATCGCCGGTGCAACCGTTGGCTTTGTCGCCAACCAGCCGATGGTGCTCGCCGGCGTGCTCGACTCGGACGCCTCGCGCAAGGCCGCGCGCTTCGTGCGCTTCTGCGACGCCTTCAACATCCCCATCGTCACCTTCGTCGACGTGCCCGGCTTCCTGCCCGGCACCGACCAGGAATATGGCGGCCTGATCAAGCACGGCGCCAAGCTGCTGTTTGCCTATTCGCAATGCACGGTGCCCTTGGTGACGGTGATCACGCGCAAGGCCTTCGGCGGCGCCTATGACGTGATGGCGTCAAAGCACGTCGGCGCCGATTTGAACTATGCTTGGCCGACGGCGCAGATCGCGGTGATGGGCGCCAAGGGCGCGGTCGAGATCATCTTCCGCGGCGGCTCGGCGGAGGAGATCGCGCGGCAGACCAAGCAATACGAGGACCGGTTCCTCTCGCCCTTCGTCGCCGCCGAGCGCGGCTATATCGACGACGTCATCATGCCGCACTCGACGCGCCGCCGCATCGCCCGCGCCCTCGCCATGCTGCGCGAGAAGAAGGTGGAGATGCCGGCGAGGAAGCATGACAATTTGCCGGTGTGACTACTTAATCTGCAAACCGTGACGAAGAAATTCGCTTAGCTTATCGTTGCGAAGTTTCGCTCGGCGCGGTTATTCACGCCTTCACGAGCAGCTAACGCATAATCATCGGGGACGATCTTCTCAAACCGTTCCAATTCAGACTTGAGCCTTCTCAAGCCGATTTCCTCGTAAATGGCCAGTTCCTTGGCGAACAAGGAAAAGAGCGAAAACGCGTTCGCTTTCTTCGACCACATTGACGATTTAGGAAGTCGCAATCCATTAATGAGGGTTGCGGTTCGCTCGAATACGTCCGCTATTTCGCTTTTCAGCGGATACTGTTCCGCATAGCTATCCAAATATTCTAAAGCCTTGTCATTACGGTTGTAGAATCCGAACTCGAACGTTGCCATCAAGTTCAAGGTGTACATCAAGTGCACCATTCGAGACGTTTCATACGGGCTGAAAATTCGACCGCTCAGCATTAGCTCTTGTAATTGTCCTAGCTTTTGTGCCTCGGCCCATTGAACAAAAGATTCAGAAATATTCGGATTGCTATCGGGCGAGCCAACGCTGTCACCTAGCTCTGTGGCCACGTCTTTCGATAATGTAAGCTCATCGCAAAGAACCTTTGCGACTAACATGAATTCCGACGACGCATACTCTGTTGAATATTTCTCGATTGTTGAGAGCGCGTAGAAAGTTCTATTTAGCCTTTGGAAAATGTCGATCAGTTCTGGATCGTTCTCTTTGAGATCGAAGTCGATCACCGCAACTTCATATTTTAGAAATTCCTCGCGCTTTGGAACAGTTAGCTGACTAAACGTATTGCCGCCGACTTCAAGCTCATCATTTACGAATTGGAGAATGGAATTCATGCGTTGCTGGCCATCGACGATGCAGGAGGTGCTGGTCATCGTATCGACGTCGATGTTGCCTCTGGCGACAAAAATCTGCGGGAAGGGGTAGCCCTTCAGTATTGTCTCGATAAAATCTTTCTTGTGAATCTCGCGCCAGACAAGATTTCGCTGAAAGAATGGTGAAAGGACAATGCGATTGCGTTTTATCTCATTGATCAGGTCAATGATTTCTCTCGAACGAACTGTGTATTTGATCATGGGATGCCCCTGGCCTGACGGCTTTTTTGTACCAGCGTCATAGAGAGACTATTGCATTAGCGCGGCCTGATCTAGCGGAGGCACGAATGGGTTCATCGTCTGTGGCGCCGGCGGTCGATAGCCGAGCGAAGAGTGCG
>Ga0209579_10000112_pt1 | contig 141742 bp, 144 predicted proteins | sample Coa_R1_2_FD_187152 | JGI IMG/M metagenome (GOLD analysis project Ga0209579, IMG submission 187152) | Surface soil microbial communities from Centralia Pennsylvania, which are recovering from an underground coalmine fire - Coalmine... | ecosystem: Environmental > Terrestrial > Soil >... | reverse complement strand
CGCACTCTTCGCTCGGCTATCGACCGCCGGCGCCACAGACGATGAACCCATTCGTGCCTCCGCTAGATCAGGCCGCGCTAATGCAATAGTCTCTCTATGACGCTGGTACAAAAAAGCCGTCAGGCCAATCGGCGAGCGTGCGCCAGCGCTGTGGTCCAATTGCATGCGGTTCGCACAGAAACGCGCTGTGGTTGATTACGTGACCGGTGAGCCGATCTTCTGCTTTGCTGATTTTTATCGGGGACGCGCCCATTCGGCGCTTGTCACGTATCTAGGTAATTCACCGTCGAACCCCGCAGATTTGTTCGTCTATGATCTCGCACACGATCCTGACGAGTTGCGCGAGCTGCCTGAAGACGAATTGGCTGAGCGTATCGCTCGCGCGCCCAAGGTTATCCGCCACCTCCGGGCGAATGCCGCCCCGATCATCATGCCGTCGGAAGATGCGCCAATGAGTACCAAGGCAGTGGCGCTTGGGGCCGCAGAACTGGAGCGCCGCGTCGAGGTTCTACAGAGCGACGCCGATTTGATCGCACGCCTATGTGGCCTAGAAGAGGGGGTACGCAAAGAATTTGATAAATCGGAACACGTCGAAGGACAGATCTATGATTCTTTTATCAACGACGTAGATAAGCCACATATGGACGATTTTCATCGCTCGCCGTGGGAGACACGCGTGGCGATACTTGAGAAACTCCAGGACCAGCGCCTTAAGCGCTTAGGTAAACGACTTATCTACTTGGAGCGCCCTGATTGTCTCCCAGCAGTTGACCGTGCTGAAATCGCACTGGAATTCGCAAACCGCATTAGCAACAGCGATGAGTTCGCGCCTTGGCTTACTGGTGATCGAGCGATCTGGTCGGCTGACACACTTATTAATGAGGCTGACGGAGATGAAGTAATCCGGCTTACCGCGCTCCGGTCATTTCTGATCAAGATCGTCGAAAATGCGAAGAAACTGTCGCAAAAGACCTAAGTGAACGACCAGGTCAACCACGCGATTGATGGTCCAACGCGGTCGACGCCGAGGAAGTAGCGGCGGATTTGTTCGCTATTTGTAATTGTTCTTCGATCTTAGGGCAGCGGATGTCCAGCCGCCATGTCGGCCTGCATCGCGCCGATAAATCGAGCGACCGTTCCCGGTAGGCCGAAATAAAATTCGCGCTTTTTCTCGACATATTGACGCGCGAGGAACCAGTCTTGGAATGAGCGATGTGCAAATCTAACAAGGCGCTCCCGCGTCGCGGGGTCGCGGCCACCAGGCTGCAACAACGAATGCATCGCTATGTCTTCAATTGTCACGAACCGAATCCCATTGGCTTCGGCGATATGTCTCAATCGGCTTTCGCCAATCGTGTCCCGATGCACTGCCCGTCGGCCGCTTGATGACCCAGTGATGTCTAGCATGTCATCCGCCGCGTCCTGCATTACGTGGATTAGTCGTTCTGCGGCTTCCTCGGTACCCAGCGCATCGACAATGGCCGATGGACGGCTTGCGGCGCCGCTAGCGGCCATGCTGTACCGATCCAGACTGAACTTCTTGCGAAAATATTGTCCATACAGGCGATGCAATTGGTGCGCAGGCTCCTTCCCGGCCCACGCGTCATCTGCGAGCATGCCGAGAAAAAGCGGGCGCTTCGGAATATCGCCGTAGGCTTCGCTATATCGACCGGATTCGATCAATTGCCGAAATGTGCTGTAGCTCGGCGACTCATTGCCGCCGCGCGCGGCCGAAAAAAGCTGGACAAAACGGGCAATCAAGTCACCCGACCAATCGTCCAGCCGTAATCGCTCGAATACCGGGGCGAGCCCAAGTTTTGGATCAGGAAAAAACTCCTGGCGGCGCATCTCGATAAGCTCGTCGCGAACTGAAAGTATTGCCGGCACACCGAGGTCAGACATGCTATTCCATAAGGCGGTGAGGCTATTTGCTTTGAAGACTGCGGCGTTTTCATCAAGCCCGTCTATCAGCACGAGCCAGTCTTTTGAATTTGCCAATCCGCTTCGCAAAGTGTCGCGAAACAAATCAGAGGCGAGCTGACTGACCGCGACACCGTCGGGCATGAGGAATGTAAGCAGTGCATCTGTAAGACCAGCCGTGTTTTTAAAGGCGTCGTGATTCAGTAGCGCCGCCGGCGCGTAGACCAAACGTCCGCCTGACTCGATCCATTTGCTGGCGAGGGCCTGAAGTGTGTTTGTCTTTCCAAAGCCGAACTCGCTCGTCACCAAGATCTTTAGAGGCCACCGATATTTGCTGGTCTGATGTTCCCGGAGACTCTCGAAAAAGGCTTTTACTTGGTTGAAAATATGATCGACGGGATGGCTCTGCGTCCCGTTAAACGGCACATCGGCGATATATTGCACGAATTGCATTCGGCTCTTGTAATACTCGAACAGCTCCTTCCGCTTCTCGTCGGACCACCGAGCGAGTTTCGAGGCGGCCAGTTCCCGCAGTCTCTTGATTGCTGGTTCGCTATCGAGCAGCACAGCTTTTCTAACTTTCCCCGCCGCGACGAGCGTCGCAAGCTCGACCTCCAATTCACGGCGCATGCTGCGGTCTTTAATGGGTCGGTTGACCACGAGCCAATACTCACCGGCGCGAGGCCCTTTTGCCCTGTACTTTACTATCTCGTCACGACACTGCTTGTGCTGATCGGCCCCGTATTCGGGTAGTTCAAAGCCTTTGCATTGAATCGCGAACCTGTAAGTCGCGTCATCCTCAGCGATCGTGATGGCGTCGAGGCCCATTTTATCCAACTGGCCAAGCCGCTTCGTTTGAGCGGTGCCCTCTAGAAGTTCGCCGAGTAAAATAGAAAACAGGCCCTGAAAATCATGGCCGGACTTCGTCGCGAGTTCGAAGCGCAGGCGGGAAAAGCCTCTGGCCAAGACACTCCTCGATTCAAGAGATACCGGCGGAGATAAAAGTGAAATCGAACGATTCAATCATGGATTTCGGGCGGTTGTCCCACCCCGCACTCGTGCTCGCAAACGTCTCTTGCCGCGGCGCATACCGGTCGCAAGCCTTAACTAGCATCGAGTTGTTGTGGCGCAAGCCCTCAGGACAGCCAATGGTAAGCCACGCAGTGCAATCGAATCCAGTCTCCAGCTCGTTTCTTCAGAAATCGGCCACTATGCCGAAATTGCCCGGAGATTTTCGGTACAGCAGGCCGAGAAAATATCAATTTCGGCACCCGGAGACTTTCCAGCTAGCGCGGGAAGGCCGCCGACGACGGGCTTTTCAGCGAAATTGTAGGCGAAAAATCCGGAGACCGGACTGCCTGGCTGACCAACTAGGAATCGAACCGCCAAATTCCCTTTTCAGAATTGGCCTTTGAAACTACGCGCGAATTCCGGGTTTTTGCGCGGAATTGAGGCCCAGAGACTTTCACGCGACAAAGTTGCCGCAGATAAACAGCACAGCTCGCCCGCGGGACCGGTTTGTCCGTAATAGAGCGAGGTCGGCCGCATATATTCGATGGGCAGGCGAAGGCGGGCATCGCAAGGGGCGATGCCCGCGATGATGTACTCACCGCTTTAACGATCGATCTTGAACAGCGCGCGTGCCTCCGCCGGTGTACAGGGTTTGCGGCCGAGGCTTTTTGCCAGATTGAAGGCTGCTGCGACGAGATCCCGGTTGTGGGGGGCGATGCTATTGTCAGGCATGCTGCGGCTGCTTTCGAAGCCGACGCGAATTCCGTCGAAATCATTGGCGATGCCGAAAGCCATGGCGCGGAATTGCCGGTCGCCGGCCGCTGAAATAACGCGGATGGCATTCGGAAACAGGCGTTGGGCTTCGTCGATCGTGTACATCAGCGAGCGGAAATCTGCGAAGATCATTGGGATGTAGGGAAACAGCAGCGATATGTAGGACGCGGTCGGATCGATGCCTTCCTCAATCAGGATACGGTGCAGCCGGTGTAGCGAGTGCGGGCCGAACACCTCCCATTCGATTTGGCCATTGCGACGTTTGTAAACCTGCTTGATGTATTCTTTCACGAAGCGGCTCGAATTTACGAAAGTAGCTTCTGTAAGGTAATAGCCGTCCGGGTGGTAGAAGTCATAGGATGCTGTCGCTGCACCGTAATAGTCCGGCTCAGGATCGAGGTGCAGCAGCGGGAACCGGTCCTTGTCACTCGGAAACAAAAGGTCGCCGGTCGTAGGATCCTTGCGGTCACCAACGCCGTTGGTCGTTTGGATCAGGATGTCGCATTTCTCACGGATGAGCTTGATCGTCTTCTCATAGAGTTTCGCATCGGTGCTGTTGGATCCATCCTTGTCGCGGGCGTGAAAATGAAAGCAGCTCGCGCCGGCCTCGCGACACTCCACCGCCTCCCGCGCGATCTCCTCCGGCGACTCCGGCACGAAGAATTCGTTGGTCGATCGCGAACGGCCGCCATTCGGCGCAACGGTGATGGAGATAGGCTTTCCAGTCATTTGTTTCCTCTTCCTTCGATGCGATTTTCAGTAGTGAATTCAATCCGCGTCACGTTGCTTTCATGCGGGCCAGCCCTTCGAGGGCGAGACCATAGCCGAGCAGTGGTTGGAGACGCTGCTTGAGCTCTTCGGTCAGCACGACGCGGCTGTAGCGCCGGACCAGCCGTGTTTGCGTCAGCAGCAAGCGGGCAAGCGCCCATGCGCGCGGTAGTACCTCAGCGCGGGGCAGCACTTCGTTGTAGAGGCCCATCGCTAGCGCTTCCTTGGCCGTGAGTTTCTGTGCGGTGAGCAGGAAGTAGCGGCCGCGATTGAACCCCATAAGCAGCGGCATGATGAAATGCATGCCGTCGCCGGGGACCATGCCGCCCTGGAAATGCGCGGTGTCTTGGATGAATGCATCGTTGGCGGCGATGACAATGTCTGACAACAGCGGGATTTCGGCGTGCCGCACCGCGGGCCCATTAATTGCGCTGATGACCGGCACCTCAATGTTAAGAAGGTTCATCAGCAGATGCTTCCCTTCCCAATAGATGGGATCGTAAATCGCCGGCGTCATGGAATTGCGGTTCGGGTGGCCGCCGGGCGGCACGACAGGACCGCAGAAATCGTCGCCCGTTCCGGTCAGGATCACGACATCGTTCTCGCGGTCGCGCGCAACGTCGAGGAAGGCGCTTTCCAGCTCACGGTGCGGCAACAGGCCCCATTGCAGCGGGCCGTCGTTGGTATGAAACCGCATCTCTAGGACGCCGTCTTCGCGTCGCATCCGAATGGATTCGTATTTCGCCACGTATTCGTCGAGCTCACTCATCGTGATCGTTCACATATGTAAACATCGTTCACCAATGTCTTCACGATAGGAGCGGCGAGCCTTGCTTGTCAATCGGCGACCACCCTCCACGCCTCTAGGATATGGCTGTTTTGCCCATGCACCGCGGCAGGGCCGTTCCCTGACGGATTGCGTTTCGTCGATTTGACATGACCGCGCGCGGTACCTACGGTACATAAGGAACGGTGTTTACATATATGAACAATGTCAAATCGGCTGCCCGGGTTCTCGATGTGCTCGAGCTATTTGCCGCGACAGAAGGCACGCTCGGCGTGAGTGACGTCGCCCGCAAGCTCGGGATTCCGAAGAGCAGCGCTCAGGGGCTTCTCACGACGTTGGCCGGCCGCGGCTATCTCGCCCGACACGAATCAACATACTTCCTTCCGCCCGAGCTTCGCGGCGCCGGCTGGGTCGGCGGTCTGCGTGCGCGGCTCATCTCTATCGCCCAGCCCGTGCTCCACAAGATCGCTGCGGAAAGCGGCGAGTCGGCGTTTCTAGGGGCGCTCGCTGGCAGCGAGATCCAGTACCTAGCCAAGGCGGTCAGCCGAAACGAGGTGCGTTACGACGCTTCACTGAGCCAGCTTAGGCCAGTCTATTGCACCTCGACCGGCCTGGCGATTCTTGCCCATATGGATGCGCCTGTTGCCGTCGGAATTCTTCAGCGCGCCAAGCTTAATAAGATAACACGCAATACCATCACCGACCGTGACGCGATCGACCGCATGCTTGAGCGGGCACGACAGGTTGGATTTGCCGAGGTCAGGGATGCCAACATTCTTGGAGCCTCTGGTGTCGCCGCGCCGATCTTTGGACCGCGCGGTGACGTGATTGCGGCGCTCAGTATTGGAGCGCCCACATCGCGTTACGCGAAGGCGCGCCGACAACTCGCGGAAATCGTTGTATCGAACGCTGCGGCTATCTCGCGCCGCTTTCTGATCAAGACCAAGGAAGCCGGAAAGGCAAATGTGAGAGCGGCCTGATCGCCATTATAACAAGAGCGGCCCAGACAATGGTCGCGACAACAAAACGCTGCTTTGCAGCGTCTGGTGGGAGAAGTATCGAATGCAAAATTCAATCACGAAAATCGTCGCCGGCGTTTTGCTATCGGCAGCGATCACCGGCTGCGCGTTCGCCGAAGATGCTTATCCGTCGCGGCCGATCGAGGTCATCGTTCATCGCAACGGCGGCTCGACCTGGGCGGGAGGCCGCATCATTGCCGACGCGCTTAGTCGGGCGCTCAATTCTGCGGTCGTCGTCATTCCTAAGCCGGCGGGCGCCGGTACTGCGGCACCGATCTACGTCGCACGATCTGCGGCTGACGGCTATACGCTGTTCGTGGTCAACTCGGGTACCAACGGCACGATGCCCGAAATCCTCGACGTCCCCTATAAGAATGCCGACTTCGATTATTACGCGCTCTATGGCACACAGCCGATGGTACTCGTCGTCAAGGCAGACTCGCCGTTCAAGACGGTCAAGGATCTCGTCGACGAAGCCAAGAAGCATCCGGGCAAGCTGTTCTATTCGACGTCCAGCTTTGGTGCGCAGAGCCATTTCGTCATGGAGCTGTTCAAGCTTTCCGCGGGCAATTTGAAGATTGACCAGGTGCCGTACAAGTCGGCCCCGGAGTCGGTCGCCGGCCTTCTTGGGGGTTTCGTCGATGTCGCCAGCACGTATCTTGCCGACGTCAAAGGGCAGATTGATGCCGGCAGCCTTCGCATCCTCGCGGTACCCGAAGAAAAACGACTCGCGATGTATCCCGACGTGCCGACCTATGCCGAGTCCGGTTACCCGGACGTGGTCTCGACCGCTTGGTTCGGCATCGGTGCCCCGAAAGGGGTGCCGAAGCCGATCGCCGACAAGCTCAAGGCCGAGCTCGATAAGGTGATCCACCAACCTGACGTGGAAAAGCAGTTGACGACCATCGGCTACACGCCCACTTACATGGATTCCGAGGCATTCACGAAGTTTGTGAATGATCAGGAGAGGATTTTTGCCCGCATCGCCAAGGAGGCTAATATAAAGCCGCCAAAGTAGAGTGGGTTTTGGATCGGTCGCCGTCGAATATAGGGAAGTGCGGTGCCGTCGGCTTTGACCAAAAAAATTCTGCTCTTCCACCCGGGCGCGGAAACAATTTGCAAAGCGCTTTTGACGCGATACCCCGAACTACGAATCGATATCGCTGCCGACGATACCGATTTCGCCCGCAAGCTGGCTGACGCTGTTATCGTAATTGGCCAAAGGTTCGACCCCAGCCCGCTTCGCGACGCGTCCGCGCTGGAGTGGCTTCACATTACCCTGGCCGGCGTAGACTTTCTGGCACCGGTCAAGAGCTCGCTGAGTCGCGTTTTTCTTACCAATGCGCGCGGCATTATTGCCGATCACATCGCGAACTACGTTGTTGGAGCCATCGTACACCTGCGCTGGGGCTTTGCAGCGCTGACACGCAATCAAGCAAACAGGATTTGGAAGCGCTGGCCGACGGAACCGCTCGCGGGAAATGTCGCCTGCATCGTTGGCGTGGGGGCCATAGGCCAGGAAATTGCCAAGCGTGTCGCGGCGATGGGAATGACGGTAGTCGGCGTCCGGGAGAGCGGCCGTCCGGCGCCCAGTATGTCCAAGGTCTTTCGCCCGCATGAACTGCAAGTAGCGTTGGGTCTCGCCGATTTCGTAATTTTGGCACTGCCATCGACGCCCAGCACGGCTGGTCTGATTGGCGAGCCTGAGTTCAAGGCCATGAAATCGTCGGCGTTTCTGATCAATATCGCGCGAGGTGCGGTGATTGACGAAACGGCGCTCGTCGCGGCGCTCGAGCAAAAAACGATTGCCGGAGCGTGTCTCGACGTTTTCCTCGAAGAGCCCCTTCCCGATCATAGCCCGTTGTGGCGTTTTGCGAATGTCACGATCACACCTCATTCTTCCGGGGTGACAACCGATTACGACGAGCGCAATGCGGCCCTCATCGTCGACAATCTCGAGCGCTATCATTCGGGTCAACCGCTGAGGAATGTCATCGATCTATCGAACATACTTTAGCGGTAGCCTGTGCTCTGCGATCACTAGCACAGGCCCGTCGCCAAAGAGTTCGCACCAACGCCACGCGGCGCTTTTGTTCGCCTCGGAATTTGGTTCGATCGACGTGGCAAGTCGGTGCACTTTGAAAATCACAATGCGAGGATGGCAAACGTGCTCACACTGCCCCCTCGTCGCGCAGTCGAATATCGAACCAGTCTCCGTTAGCACCTCTGCAAAACGGGAATTTCCTAGGAAACAGGCAGAGACTTTCGGCAACAATCGGGAATTTTGGTTCGAATCCGGGAACTCTGGAGACTGGGGCGAGCGGGAAAATGCCCGTATTTACGGGCGTTCGCGCGTGTTCGCCACGCAAAACAACAGAGACCGTACTGGGTGGCTGGGGCGGGAGGAATCGAACCTCCGAATGGCGGAATCAAAATCCGCTGCCTTACCGCTTGGCTACGCCCCAACGCTGCACCGGGAAAACTCCGGCGCGCCAAGCGCGCCGACGGGCGGACCATAGCGGCGAGGGGTTAACCGATCAACGGGCCTCGACATCGGCCCTCGCGCCGGGCCCAAGGCGGCGCTAGGATCGCGCAACCATGACCTACCGCGCGCCGCTCGCAGACATATCGTTTGCGCTCAAATACGCCGCCGGGCTGAAAACGGCATTGGCGGAAGGCCTTTATGGCGATCTCGACGAGGAGACCGTCGATTCGGTGCTGGCCGAAGCCGGGCGCTTCGCCGCCGACGTGATCGCGCCACTCAACAGCGTTGGAGACAAATTCGGCACGCCGTTCAAGGATGGCGTGGTGACCACGCCGCCGGGCTGGAAGGCGGCCTACACGGCTTGGGCCGCGGCCGGCTGGAACGGATTGGCGGCGCCGGCGAAATGGGGCGGCCAGGAACTGCCGCAGGCGGTGAACGCCGCCTGCATCGAAATGTGGAATTCGGCGTCGATGGCCTTCGGCATCGGTCCGGTGCTCACCATGGCCGCGGTCGATGCGCTCGAAGCCTACGGCACAGACGACCTGAAGCAGCGCTACCTCGGCAAGCTGGTGAGCGGTGAATGGATGGGCACCATGCAGCTCACCGAGCCGCAGGCCGGTTCCGACGTCGGCGCATTGCGCAGCAAAGCCGAACGCGCTCCCGACGGAAGTTACCGTCTCAAGGGCTCGAAGATTTTCATCACCTATGGCGAACACGACCTGACCGACAACATTATCCATTTCGTGCTGGCGCGGCTGCCCGGCGCCCCCGCAGGGACGAAAGGAATCTCATTGTTCCTCGTTCCCAAGATCATGCCAGACGGCACACGCAACGACGTGCGTGCGCATTCGGTAGAGCACAAGCTCGGTATCCACGCCTCGCCGACGTGCACCATGGTCTATGGCGACAAGGGCGGCGCCATCGGCTTCCTCATCGGCGAGGAAAACAAAGGCATGGCGGCGATGTTCAAGATGATGAACCGCGCCCGTCTGGCCGTTGGGCTGCAAGGCGTCGCCATCGCCGAGCGCGCGACCCAACAGGCGATGAACTATGCGCGCGAGCGAAAACAAGGCCCGGCCAGCGCTATCGTCGCCTATCCGGACGTCAAGCGCATGTTGCTCACCATGCGCGCTTTGACCGGCGCCGCGCGCGCGATCTGCTATGCGCTCGGCGCGGCAATCGACCGCGCCGAACGCTCGGAGAACGAAGCCCTGCGCAAAAGCGCGCACGAGCGCGCCTCGCTGCTCACCCCGGTCGCCAAAGCCTTTTCCACCGACATCGGCATCGAGGTCGCGTCTCTCGGCGTACAGGTGCATGGCGGCATGGGCTTTATCGAGGAAACGGGCGCCGCCCAGCATTATCGCGACGCCCGCATCGCCGCGATCTACGAAGGCACCAACGGCATCCAGGCGCTCGATCTGGTGGCGCGCAAAATCCCGCTCGAGGGCGGCGCGACGGTCGCGCTCTACCTCAACGAATTGCGACGCACGGTGGCGGCGGTCGCGGCCAGCAACAATCCGGCATTTGGCGAGACGCCAGCGCGGCTCAACGAGGCGATCGACGGCCTCGAACGGGCGACGCAATGGCTTTTGGCGCGCAATTCCTCCGATGCTGCGCTTGCCGGCGCCACGCCCTATTTGCGCATGTTCGGCCATGCCGCCGGCGGCTGCATGCTGGCCGAGCAGGCGCTCGCCGCAGCGCGCGAGAGCGGCGACGGTGCAGCACGCATCGCACTGACGCGTTTCTTCGCCGAGAATATCGTGGTGCAATCCGCCGGCCTCGAACGGGCGGTGATCGAGGGTGCCGACAGCATCACCAACGCGCAAGCGGCGCTAGGGGAGTAACCCATGACCGAGCTTGTCAGCATCACCGACGATGGTCCGGTCCGCACCATGCGGATGAATCGTCCGGACAAGAAGAACGCGCTGACGCTTGCGATGTACGACGCGCTCGCCGCCGGCATCGATAGCGCTCGCCACAACCCGGCGCTGCGCTGCCTGCTGATCGCCGGCTGCCCCGGCGGGTTTTGCGCCGGCAACGACATCGGCGATTTCGTCAAGTTTGCAACTGCAGGCGGCACCATCGGCGCGCCCGTCATCCGCTTTCTCGACGTGCTGCTGCATTGCGACAAGCCACTGGTCGCGGCCGTGCAGGGCAACGCCGTAGGCATCGGCACGACCATGCTTATGCATTGTGACTATGTCGTCGCCGGCAGCGATGCACGCTTTTCCGCTCCATTCGTCAGCCTTGGTGTGGTGCCGGAAGCCGCCTCGACCCTGATCGCGCCGCGGCTGATGGGCCACGCGCGCTCCTTCTCGCTGCTGGTGATGGGCCGTCCGATGAGTGCCGACGACGCGAAAGCCGCGGGCCTCGTCAACATGGTGGTTGCGCCGGAGGCGGTCGACGCTGAGGCCGCGAAGGCGGCGCGCGAAGTCGCGGCGCTGCCACCGCAGGGCGTGCTGGCTGCGCGCAAACTGCTGCGCGGTTCGCGCGATGCGGTCGTTGCGCGCATGCACGAAGAGAATGCACTTTTCCAGGCGCGGCTGCGCTCGGACGAGGCGCGTGCCGCCTTCGAAGCCTTCCTCACACGCAAGAAGGCCTGAGACGCGTGTCGCTCAAAGACAAGACGCTTTTCATCACCGGAGCTTCGCGCGGCATCGGCCTCGCCATCGCGCTCAAGGCAGCCGCCGACGGCGCCAATATCGCCATCGCCGCCAAGACCAGCGAGCCGCATCCCAAGCTCGAAGGCACCATCCACACCGCAGCGGCGGCAATCGAAAAGGCCGGCGGCCATACGCTGCCGCTGGTCGTCGACGTTCGCGAGGAAGCCTCGGTCAAAGCGGCGATCGACGAGACCGCGGCGCGCTTCGGCGGCATCGACATCGTGGTCAACAATGCCAGCGCCATCCAATTGACGCCCGTGGCGCAGACCGACATGCGCCGCTATGACCTGATGATGGGCATCAATACCCGCGGCACCTTCATGGTGTCGAAATGTGCCCTGCCCCATCTCGCCAAAGCCGCGAACCCTCATATCCTGATGCTGTCGCCGCCGCTCGACATGGCGGAAAAATGGTTCGCCCCGCATACCGCCTATACCATGGCGAAATTCGGCATGAGCCTGGTGGTGCTCGGCCTGGCCGGCGAGCAACGCGGCAAAATCGCCGTCAACGCGTTGTGGCCGCGCACGACGATCGCCACGGCCGCGATCAAGAACCTGCTCGGCGGCGATGCTGTGATGCGCATGTCACGCACGCCGGACATCCTCGCCGAGGCCGCCTACCACATTTTCCACAAGCCGAAAACTTTTTCCGGTAATTTCCTCGTCGACGACAGTTTCCTCAGCGGCGAAGGCGTCACCGATTTCGACCGGTACCGCGTCGACCCCAGCCAGCCCTTGCACCTCGATTTTTTCGTACCCGACAGCATGCCGCCGCCTCCGGGAGTAAGCCTGAAAGCGAAGGCCTGATGGCGGTTGGCGGTTGTACCCGACCGCGTTAGAACCCGCTGATGTCCACACTTCTCATTACCCACCCCGCCTGCCTCGAGCATAAGACGCCGCCCGGGCATCCGGAGCGGCCGGACCGGCTGCGCGCCATCGAACAGGCGCTCGAAGACGAGCGCTTCCAGGCGTTGGCGCGCGTCGAGGCGCCGCGGGCCCCGCTCGAAACCATCGCACTGGTGCATCCGATGGAATACGTCGAGGCGATTCAGGAAGCATCGCCCGCGCAAGGACTGGTGCTGATCGACGCCGACACCTCAATGTCGCCGGGCAGCTTCGAGGCAGCGCTGCGTTGCGTCGGCGGCGGCATGCAGGCGGTCGACGAAGTAATGAACCAGAAGGCCGACAACGCCTTCGTTGCCACGCGTCCGCCAGGCCATCACGCGGAAACGGCCCGGCCGATGGGCTTCTGCCTGTTCAACAACATCGCGATCGCAGCGCGCTATGCCCAGACGCGATACGGCGCCGAACGCGCGGCGATTGTCGATTTCGACGTGCACCACGGCAACGGCTCGCAGGATATCTTCTGGGCCGACAAGACCGTCATGTACTGCTCGACGCACGAGATGCCGCTTTATCCCGGCACCGGCGCCACCTCCGAGCGCGGTGATTTCAACACCATCGTCAACGCTCCCTTGCGCGCCGGCGACGGCGGCGATCAGTTCCGCGAAGCCTTCGACAGCGTGATCCTGCCGCGCCTGCGCGAATTCAACCCGGATATCCTGCTGATCTCCGCAGGCTTCGACGCGCACACGCGCGACCCGCTGGCCAACCTCAATCTGGTGGAGGCCGATTTTGCCTGGGTGACGCGGAAACTTATGGAGATCGCCGAGCACAGCGCGCAAGGCCGCATCGTCTCGATGCTGGAAGGCGGCTACGACCTGCAGGGGCTTGCGCGCTCCGCCGCCGCGCACGTTTCCGCACTGATGCGTGGATAACTACTGCGCCGTCGAGCCGCCGTCGATCGGCAGATCCGCGCCCGTGATGAAACTGGATTCCTCCGACAACAGATAAAGGCACAACGCCGCAACTTCCGCCGGCTGACCGAGACGCTGCAACGGAATGGCTTTTGCCATCTTCTGCCGCGCCGTCTGTGGATCGCTCGCCGCCTTGACGGTGTAATCAACCATCGGCCCTTCGAGGAACGCCGGGCACACGGCGTTGCAGCGCACCGGGGGCTTCAGCCGCGCGCCGTAGAGCGCCACCGATTTCGACAGCAGCGACAGCCCGCCCTTCGAGGCATTGTAGGCGGCAAGGTTGTGCCCACCGACCAGCCCCGAGACCGACGACAGATTGACGATCGAGCCACCGTTTTTGCGCAGCAACGGCATCGCGTATTTGCAGGCGAGGAAGGCGCCGTCGAGGTTGACCGAGAGCACCCGCCGCCACGCGGCGAAATCGAGCGTTTCCACATTGCCCAGCGCGACGATGCCGGCGGCATTGACCAGCCCGTCAAGCCGACCGAAGCGACGTTCGATGTCCCCCGTGACGCGTTGCCAGTCAGCCTCGCTGGTCACGTCCAGCGCGATGCCGGCGCCATTGCCGGGCTTGAGGTCGCCGGCAATAGCAGTACCGCCGGCCGCTGTTAGCGCCGTGACCACCGCGGAACCGACGGCGCCGGTGGCTCCGGTGATCAGCACGATTTTTCCGCCAAGATCCGGCATGAAACGATCCTAACCGCTGGCAATCGAAGGTGCGCCCACTATCTTAGGCGCCCGGGGAATGTTTAGGATGCCCCGGAGAATCACGCCCGGACAAGCGATATGGCCGAAGCCAGCAACAACGACGTGAAGAAATTACCTTTCGAGCGGGCGATCGAGGAACTGGAGTCGATCGTCAAGGACCTCGAAGGGGGCAAAGTGCCGCTCGAGCAATCGGTGACGCTTTACGAGCGCGGCGAAGCGCTGAAGACGCGCTGCGAGGAGCTGCTGCGTCAGGCTGAAGCGCGGGTGGAAAAGATCACGCTCGACTCCTCCGGCAAGCCAACCGGCAGCGAACCGCTCGACGTCGATTGACGCCCGTGCAGGTCCGTCGGCGACTGATCATCTATGTGCAGGGCTACGATCCGCGTGGCTTGCCGGAATATTTCCGCATGTTCCGCCGCGAATACCGGCGCAGCTGTGAGCTGTATCATCTCACCGGCAAAATCGGCGGTGCCGAGGTGGCGCGCGATGCGCATTACGCCACCTGGGACGTGACGACCAACGGCAAGGATTGGACCGTCGATACCCGATATCGCTTCCTGCGTTGGGAGGACATCGTGCGCAAGGATTTCGTCCGTCCAGCGTGGTGGAAGATCCTCACCATGTTTTACGCCATGGCGGGAACCATTTTCAGCGGCACCTATGCCCGCATTTTCAAAGCGAGCTGGCGCTTCGCGCTCTTCATCATTTATCCGTTGCTGCTGATGATCGGCTGGATCTTACTTGGCGCCGCCGTCGGCGCCTTGTGCCTGAAGCTGGTCGCCACGCTCGGCGCCCCGGCCTTCATTGCCGGCATGGTCGGCATAGTGACCGGCATCGGCGCTTTCGCCTCGATGCTCTGGCTCACCGAGCCGAAGACTTTTCTACTTTATATGTGCGACGACATCTTCGCGACCTACCAGTTCGCGCATGGGCGGCGGCCGGATTGGGACGAGCGCATGGACACGTTCGCCGGCTACGTCGTCGACGCGGTGCGTGACGGCGACGCCGACGAGGTGGTCGTTGTCGGACACAGCTCGGGCTCGTTCCTCGCCGTCGAGGTGCTCGACCGGGCGCTGGCGCGTGACCCTGCACTGGGCCGTCGCGGGCCGCTCCTGCGCCTCCTCACCATCGGCGCCAACCTCCCCAGCATCGGCTTCCACCGCACGGCGCAAGAATTTCGCGAGCGAATCAAGCGGCTCGCACTCGCGCCCGACCTCGACTGGGTCGATTATCAGTCGCGCCACGACATCATGAATTTCTGGCCGTTCGATCCTGTTGCCGGCCACGGCATCGTGATCGGCCCCGGCCAATCCGGTCCGCGGGTGGCGGCGATCAGCTTCCGCAGCCTGTGGATACCGGAGGGCTTCAACTGGCGCCGTTGGCGCTTTTTCAGGGCCCATTTCCAGTTTCTCATGGCCAATGAGCGCCTGGGGGCGGCTTACGATTACTACCTGATTTGCTGTGGACCGCTTGATCTGGTGACGCGGGCAACGCATCCGGACGAGGCGATCGGGCCATAACGGCCGGCTAATCGGACCATATGCAACGGCCATCGAATTGCCCGCTACCATATATCTGGTGTAAGCCTCGGTGGTTCCCTGCTTTGGCGGGCTGCCGGTCGTAAAAACCGTGTCGGAGTGGCATTTTGTCTGAAGTCTCGAAGACCCCCCTGCTCGATAACGTCAAGTATCCGGCGGACCTGAAGAACCTTTCGGCGGAGCAACTTCGGCAAGTCGCCGATGAACTGCGTACCGAGACAATCGATGCGGTGGCAAAGACCGGCGGTCATCTCGGCGCGGGCCTTGGCGTGGTCGAACTGACCGTTGCCATCCACGCGGTATTCGACACTCCGGCTGACCGTCTCGTCTGGGACGTCGGCCACCAAGCCTATCCGCACAAGATCCTCACCGGCCGGCGCGACCGCATCCGCACGCTGCGGCAGGGTGGCGGCCTCTCCGGCTTCACCAAGCGCGCCGAAAGCGAATACGATCCGTTCGGCGCCGCGCATTCGTCCACCTCGATTGCCGCCGGTCTCGGCATGGCGGTGGCGCGGGACCTTTCGGGCAAGAAGAACAATGTCATCGCCGTCATCGGCGACGGCGCCCTGTCGGCCGGCATGGCCTACGAGGCCATGAACAACGCCGGCGCCCGCAACGAACGGCTCATCGTCATCCTCAACGACAACGACATGTCGATTGCGCCGCCGGTCGGCGCCATGTCGGCCTATCTGGCGCGGCTGATCTCCGGCAAGACCTATCGGACGTTCCGCGATATCGGCAAGCAACTCGCCGGGCACCTGCCGAAATTCTTCGAGAAGAAGGCCGAGCGCGCCGAGGAATATGCACGCGGCTTCTTGACCGGCGGCACCTTGTTCGAAGAGCTCGGCTTCTTCTACGTCGGCCCGATCGACGGTCACAACCTGGATCACCTGCTGCCGGTGCTGCGCAACGTGCGCGACGCCGAAAGCGGACCGATTTTGGTTCACGTCGTGACGCAAAAGGGCAAAGGTTACGGCCCGGCGGAAACTTCGGCCGACAAGTATCACGGCGTGGTCAAGTTCGACGTCGCCACCGGCGCCCAGGCCAAATCCAAGGGTGGCGCGCCGCAATACACCAAAGTATTCGCCGAGAGCCTGATCAAGGAGGCGCGCAAGGACGACAAGATCATCGCCGTCACCGCGGCGATGCCGTCGGGCACGGGGCTCGATCTGTTCGAGAAGGAATTTCCCAACCGCTGCTTCGATGTCGGCATCGCCGAGCAGCACGCGGTAACGTTCTGCGGCGGACTTGCGACCGAAGGCTTCAAGCCTTTTGCCACCATCTATTCGACCTTCCTGCAGCGCGCTTACGACCAGGTGGTGCACGACATCGCCATCCAGAAGTTGCCGGTGCGCTTTGCGCTCGATCGCGCCGGATTGGTCGGCGCCGACGGCCCGACCCATGCCGGCGCGTTCGACGTCGCCTATCTCGGCTGCCTGCCCGGCTTTGTGCTGATGGCGGCGGCCGACGAGGCCGAGCTGGTGCACATGGTCGCGACCCAAGTCGCGATCGACGATGCGCCCTCGGCGCTGCGCTATCCGCGCGGCGAAGGCCTCGGCGTGCCGATGCCGGCGCAGGGCGAGGCGCTGGAAATCGGCAAGGGCCGCGTTTTACGCGAAGGCCATAAGGTCGCGCTGTTCTCATATGGCGGTCGTCTCGGCGAGGTCCTCAAGGCCGCCGACGAGCTTGCCGCGCTAGGCCTGTCAACTACGGTTGCCGACGCACGCTTCGCCAAGCCGCTGGATACCGACCTGCTGCTGCGCCTTGCGCGCGAGCACGAGGTGCTGGTGACCATCGAGGAAGGCTCCGTCGGCGGCTTCGGCTCGTTCGTGCTGCAGGCGCTGTCCGACAACGGCGTGCTCGATGCCGGGTGCAAGGTGCGCATGATGGTGCTGCCCGATGTCTTCCTCGACCAGGATTCACCGGCCGCGATGTACGCCAAGGCCGGGCTCGACGCCGCCGGCATCGTCGCCAAGGTGTTCGAAGCCCTGGGCAAGGACGCCGCCGCCGAGACGGTGAAGCGGGCCTGACCCGCGCAAATTTCGTGACGCCGAAAAAAGATCGCATCGATCGCCTGCTGGTCGAGCGCGGACTGTTTGCAAGCCGCGCCAAGGCGCAAGCCGCGATCGAAGCCGGACTGGTCAGCGCCGACAACGTAACGGTGCACAAAGCCTCGGAGGAAGTTGCCGCGGACGCCAAGCTCTGTGCGACGCCGGCGCATCCTTACGTCTCGCGCGGCGGCGTCAAGCTCGCGGCCGCGCTCGATCATTTCGGCTTTGATCCCAAAGACCGCATTTGCCTCGACGTCGGCGCCTCCACCGGCGGTTTCACCCAAGTGCTGATCGCGCGCGGGGCGAGGCGCGTCTATGCCGTCGACGTGGGCCGCGAGCAGCTGCACGCGAGCCTGCGCACGCATCCGCAGGTCGTCTCGTTTGAGGAGACCGACATCCGCACGTTCACAGCGGGCATGTTGCGCGAGACACCGGACTTGTTCACCATCGACGTCAGCTTCATCTCGCTGAAACTCGTGCTGCCTGCGGCGCTCAAGCTGGCCGCGCGGCACGCGCAAATGATCGCACTGATCAAGCCGCAATTCGAGGCGGGGCCGGCCCAGGTCAAGAAGGGTATCGTGCGCGACACGTCGGTGCATGCCGCGGTATGCGCCGACATCATTACGTTTGTTGCCGCCTGCGGCTGGCGCGTCGCCGGCGTCATCCCCTCGCCGATCGCCGGAGGCAACGGCAATGCCGAATTCCTTCTCGGGGCCAATTCTTCCGGAGCGGCTACGTGACTGAGCAACTGACCATCGCCCGCCTCGGCCACCGCGGCGACGGCGTCGCCGAAACGCCCTCGGGCCCGGTGTTTGTGCCCTATGTGCTGCCCGGCGAAATGGTGACGGTGGAAGCCGTTCCCGGCCATCCCGACCGGCGGCACTTGCTGCATGTCGACAGACCGAGCCACGAGCGGATCGCGCCAATCTGCAAGCATTTCGGCGTCTGCGGCGGCTGCGCCATGCAGCATTGGTCGCTCGCGGAATATCACCAGTGGAAGCGTTCGCTGGTGGTCGAGGCGCTGGCCCAGGCCGGCCTGGTCGCGCCGGTCGACGAGCAACTCATCGACGCCCATGGGCAAGGCCGGCGACGCGCGACGTTGCACGCCCGGCGGGGCGCTCACGATCTGCTGGAGGTCGGCTTTACCGCGCCGCGCGCGCACGCAATCGTCGCCATCGACCGCTGCCCGATCCTGGCGCCCGGCCTCGACGGCGCCATCGCTGCCGCCTGGGCCATCGCTGAGATCTTAAAGCCCGCCAACAAGCCGCTGGACATCCAGGCGACCGCGACCGGCACCGGCATGGACGTCGACGTGCGCGGTTCCGGCCCGCTGACGCCGGCACGCACCACCGCACTCGCCCGGGTCGCCGAGCAGCACAAACTTGCCCGCCTCACCCGCCACGGCGAACTGGTAGCGCAGCAAGGCCAACCGGTGCTGAAAATCGGCCGCGCCTCCGTGCCGCTGCCGCCGGGCGTCTTCCTGCAGGCGACCGAGGAGGGAGAGGCGGCGCTGGCGAAACTCGTCATCGAGCATGCGGGCTCCGCCAGGCGGGTCGCCGACCTGTTTTGCGGCATCGGCACGTTTGCCCTGCGGCTTGCGCAGACGGCACGCGTGACCGCCGCCGACAGCGACGCCGCCGCGATCAAGGCGCTGCAAGGCGCCCGCGGCGACGGGCTCAAGCCCATCGAAGCGAGCGCGCGCGACTTGTTCCGCCGCCCGTTGATGGCGGCGGAGTTGAAAAACGTCGATGCCGTGGTGTTCGACCCGCCGCGCCAGGGCGCCGAGGCGCAGTCGCGGGAACTGGCCAAAAGTGCGGTGCCAACCGTGATCGCGGTGTCCTGCGACGCCGCGACGTTTGCCCGCGACGCCCGCATTCTGGTCGGCGGCGGTTACCGGCTCGCGCGCGTTAGCGCAGTCGACCAGTTCCGCTATTCATTTCACGTCGAGGTTGTCGGCAAGTTCGAACGTCACTGAAAATCGAAGCCGCGCCCGCCCCAGCGCTCCTGCCACAGCCTCTCGCCGATGGTGCAGGAAATACGCGGCGTGTCCGCCGATGCCTTCATCACGCCCGGCTGCGGGGTGATCCCGGCGACCTCCTGGACCAGCTTCTGCCGCGTCGCCTCGATGAATTGCCCGCGGTCGCGGATCGGAACGACGAAGGAACCGGGCCCGCCGGTGACGCAGTCCTCGTAATAAACGTCGAGGTTTTCGATATCCATCGTGCCCGCCGTCGGCCGCTTGAGCATGATCGGCAGTCCGTTGATGACGATGCCGGCTGCGAGCACCTCATCGCGCGTCGGCGCAACCGGCACGCCGGCATTGTTGGCGCCGTCGCCGGACACGTCGATCACGCGACGCACCCCGCGGTAGCCGCTGTGGTCGAACAGCGGCTTGGCAAAGAGCAGACCTCCGGAAATCGAGGTGCGGGAGGCGCGCCGGTAGGGCGCGGCGGCAAGTTCGGCGGCGACCGCGTCTGCCGATTCCGGACCCTCGATCAACCGCCAGGGCATCAGAATTTTCTGGTCAGACTGCCCGGCCCATTCGAAATAAGTGATGGCGATCTTGCCGTGAGCGCCCTCGCGCAGCGCCCGCATGAATTCCTTCGAGGTCAGCGCCTGCACATAGCCTTCGCGCTGCAAGGCCTGCTCGTCGGTGTCCATCGAATAGGACACGTCCACCGCGATGACCAGTTCGACATCGACGGGAACGGCCGTCGGGCTGGTGTCGGCAAAGCGGGGCGGCCAGGGCCGCCAGCGCCAAACCTGCGCCTCCCGCCAGACCGGCAAGACCCAAGATGAGACCGCGTCGCCCCATTCTTGAAGCCTGACACGCGGCGGCGGCAAAAAAAAGGCCGTCACCCTTCCAGTGGTTCGGTCGCCACGATCTCGATGCCGAAACCGCCGAGGCCGACGTAAGTGCGCTTGGTGGAGGCGAGGAGGCGGATCGAGGTGATGCCGAGATCCTTGAGGATCTGCGCCCCGAGGCCGACCTCGCGCCATTGCCGCGAGCGGGCGGCATCGGTCTCGCTGCCGCCATCATGCGGAATTTCGGCGACCGGCACGCCGGCGGTGCCGTCGCGCAAGTAGACAATGACGCCGCGGCCTTCCGCCTTGAAGCGCGCGAGCGCGGCGCGGATCGATTTGGCGCCACCGAACACGTCACCGATCACGTCGGCGCGATGTAGCCGCGCCGGCACGTTTTCACCGTCACCGAGATCACCATAGACAAATGCCATGTGATGCACCCGGTCGAACGGCGTCACATAGGCGTAGCCGTTGAGGGTGCCGATCTCGGACGACAGCGGGAATTCGCCGACACGTTCCACCAGCTTGTCGCGGTTCTGCCGGTAGGCGATGAGCTCGGCAATCGAGACTTGCGTAAACTTGTGCTTCTTGGCGAAAGCCGCGACCTGCGGTCCGCGCATCACCGTGCCGTCGTCGTTGGTCAGTTCGGAAAGCACGCCGACCGGCGGCAGCGACGCCAAGCGGCACAAGTCGACGCAGGCTTCGGTGTGGCCCGAGCGCATGAGCACGCCGCCCTCGCGCGCCACCAGCGGAAATACATGGCCCGGGCGGACAAAATCGGTAGCGCCGGAATTGTTGTTGGCCAGCGCGCGCACGGTGTTGCAGCGCTCTTCTGCCGAGATGCCGGTGGAGAGTCCGTGGCGTACATCAACGGTAACGGTAAACGCCGTGCCGAGCGGTGCGTCGTTTTCCGCCACCATCGGGTCGAGGTGCAGGCGGCGCGCCTGCTCGGCACCGAGCGGGGCGCAGACGATGCCCGACGTATTGCGGATAATGAATGCCATCTTCTCCGGCGTGCACAGCGATGCCGCAACGAACAGGTCGCCCTCGTTCTCGCGATCATCGTCGTCGGTGACGACCACGATCTCGCCCTTGGCGAAGGCCTTGATTGCCGCCTCGACTTTGCTGTGACTATCCGGCACGGAGAATCGACCTCGAAGACGGAGTCAGGGCGCCTTGAACGGCCATGCCGCCCCCTCGCCCATCTGCCCGCGATGCATCAGATAGTGATCGGCGAGCACGCACGCCACCATGGCCTCGCCGATGGGCACGGCGCGGATGCCGACGCAAGGGTCGTGACGGCCTTTGGTCGAGACTTCCGTGTCGCGGCCATAACGGTCCACCGTCTTGCGCGGGTTGAGGATCGACGAGGTCGGCTTCACCGCGAATCGCGCGACGATCGGCTGCCCGGACGATATCCCGCCGAGAATGCCGCCGGCGTGGTTGGACAGGAAAACAGGACGACCATCGTTCCCCATCCGCATCTCGTCGGCATTGTCCTCGCCGCTCATCGCCGCGGTGGCAAAGCCGTCGCCGATCTCGACGCCCTTGACCGCGTTGATGCCCATCAGCGCACCCGCGAGGTCGCCGTCGAGCTTGGCATAGACCGGCGCACCCAGCCCCGGCGGCACGCCTTCGGCCACGACCTCGATCACGGCGCCGCAGGAGGAGCCGGCCTTACGCACACCGTCGAGATACTCCTCGAAGAATTTGGCCTGCTTGGCGTCGGGGCAGAAGAACGGGTTTTTCGCAATCTCATTCCAGTCCCAGCGCGCGCGATCGATCTTGTGCGGGCCCATCTGCACCAGCGCGCCGCGCACCGTAAGACCAGGCACGATTTTTCGCGCAACGGCGCCGGCGGCGACGCGCGCCGCGGTCTCGCGTGCGCTTGCCCTGCCGCCGCCGCGATAATCGGTGATGCCGTACTTGATGTCGTAGGTGTAGCCGGCGTGCCCGGGACGGTATTTGTCCTTGATCTCGGAATAGTCTTTCGAGCGCTGGTCGACATTCTCGATCAGAAGCATGATCGGCGTTCCCGTCGTCACCTGCACGCCGTCATCGCCGGCGAACACGCCGGACATGATCTTGACCGCGTCAGGCTCCTGCCGCTGCGTGGTGAAGCGCGACTGACCGGGTCGGCGCTTGTCGAGAAATTGCTGGATGTCCTCGACGGCGAGCGGAATGCGCGGCGGGCAGCCGTCGACCACGCAGCCGATCGCTGCCCCGTGGCTTTCGCCGAAGCTGGTGAAGCGAAACATATGGCCGAAGGTGTTGAATGACATGCCGGCGTCCGTTGCTCGCCGGTTTGGTAGCCCGCGCCTCCGCGGCGGTCAAATGGGCCGGTCAGGCGTGCTTTGTCAGCGTCCCGCCATCGATCACATAGACGACGCCCTGCGCGATATCGATGAGCGGCGCGGCCGCAGGCTTGGCGATGCCAAGCGCCGCAAACAGCCCGCGTGCCGTGCCGCCGTGCGCGGCGACGACGATGTCGCCGGTGAGACCGCCGTACCAGGCGTGCATGCGCTCCGACACCGCCTCGTAGCTCTCCCCGCCCGGCGGCAGAAAATGCCACTTGTCCTGCTCGCGCTGGGCGATCCGCTGCGGATCGCGTGTCCGCAGTTGTCCGATGGTAAAGCCCTCCCATTCGCCAAACGATATCTCGGTCAAGGCGGCATCGGTCCGGTAGCCGCCGGCGGCGAAACCGAGCTCCGCGCGCGCCAATTCCATGGTCTCCCGCGCGCGCAACAGCGGGCTCGCCACATAATCATAGGCCGTCGGATCGCGCCCGGCACGTGCAAACAGCTCCCGCAGAATCTCGCCGCAGCGGGTACCTTGCGCCCGGCCGCGCGCGTTGAGCGCGATGTCGCGACTGCCTTGCAGCCGGCCCTCGACGTTCCAGTCGGTTTCACCGTGACGGATGTAATAGATGAGCGGCGCCATCAACTCTTGTCGACGAGCCCGATGTCCGGCGCGTCGGGATGCTTGATGCCGACGATGTGGTAGCCGGCATCGACGTGATGGATCTCGCCGGTCACGCCGCTTGAGAGGTCGGACAGCAGATAGACTCCGGCCTTGCCGACTTCGTCGAGCGTCAGGTTGCGCCGCAGCGGCGTATTGAACTCGTTCCACTTCAGAATGTAGCGAAAATCGCCAATGCCGGAAGCGGCGAGCGTCTTCAAAGGACCGGCCGAAATCGCATTGACGCGGATATTCTTCACGCCCAGATCGGCGGCAAGATAACGCACCGAGGATTCCAGCGCCGCCTTCGCCAGTCCCATGACGTTGTAATGCGGCATCCACTTCTCGGCGCCGTAATAGCTCAGCGTCAGCAGCGAGCCGCCATTGGTCATCAGCTTTTCGGCGCGCTGGGCGAGCGCGGTGAATGAGTAGCAACTCACCACCATCGTCTTGATGAAATTGTCTTCGGTGGTGTCGACATAACGGCCGTCGAGCTGGTCCCGATCGGAAAAAGCGATGGCGTGCAGCAGGAAGTCGAGCGAACCCCAGGCCTTCTCCACCGCGGCAAACGCCGCGTCGATGGTCGCCGGCTCGGTGACGTCGCAGTGGCCGACCACGATGCCGCCGACCTCCTCGGCCAGCGGTTCGACGCGTTTCTTGAGCGCATCGCCCTGGTAGGTGAAGGCGAGATCGGCGCCATGATCGCGGCAGGCGCGCGCAATACCCCAGGCGATCGAGCGGTTGTTGGCCACGCCCATGATCAGACCGCGTTTGCCGCGCATCAGCCCGGAGATGTCCGCCATTGCCATCCTGTTAATGCCGGCGAGGGGCCGACCGCGCCCCGTATGGCATAGGGCCTTGGGGCCAGCAAGCAACGCACCCGGAATGTGATTTGTGCCGGCCGTTCAATTCGCTTTCGGGAATATGACTGGCCGCAATGGGGTTATACTTGTTGATCGGCAGGCGGCGCCATCGGGCGCGAAGATTGAGGGACGGCGTGGCGAAATTCGCGCAGATGGTCGAGGCGGCGATCCCGGCGCTGCGGCGGTACGCCCGGGCACTGACCCGGGACAGCGATATCGCCGATGATCTGGTGCAGGACACGCTGGTGCGGGCGCTGCGCTCGGAGCACCTGTTTCAAGGCGATGAGGTCAGAAGTTGGCTCTATACGATCCTTACCAACCTGAACCGCAACCGGCTGCGCTCGCTGTCGCGGCGGCCGCCGCTGTCGCCGCTCGAGGACAACGACGCGCCCGATTTGGCGGGGCCGGAAGCCGGCGGGCGCGACATCGAACGCGCGCTGGCGACGCTGGTTGAAGACCAGCGCAGCGCGCTGCTGCTGGTCGTGCTCGAAGGCTTGAGTTACCGCGAGGTCGCCGACGTGCAAGGGGTACCGATTGGAACGGTGATGTCGCGCCTGGCGCGGGCGCGTGCGCAGATCAAAACTTATCTCGACGGCGAGCGCCCGGCGCTGCGCCGGGTGAAATGAAGGAATGAGGCCATGGCAACAAACGATTCACCTGTGACCGAAGACGAACTCCACGCTTACGTCGACGGTGAATTGCCGTCCGACCGCATCGAGGCCGTTTTAACCTGGCTCGGCGCGCACCCGGATCAAGCGGCGCTGGTGGCGGGCTGGCGCGCGCAGGCGGAGAGCGTCCGCTCCCGCTACGCGGGCGTCGCCGGCGAGCCGGTGCCGAGTCGGCTGAAGGTCGAGACGCTGATGCGGGCCGGTCGCTCCTCGGGCCGGCGCTGGACAGCCGTGGCCGTTGCCGCCTCGCTCGCCGCGTTCCTGATCGGCGGCGGCACTGGCTGGGTCGCGCGCGGCGCGGCGGTGCCATCGCGCAGCGGCTTCGATGTGCTCACAACCGACGCATTGCAGGCCTACAAACTTTATGTCGTCGAGGTACGTCATCCGGTCGAAGTGCCTGGAGACGAACGGCCGCACATGACGCAATGGCTATCGAAGCGGCTCGGCGCATCGATCAGCATTCCCGATCTGTCATCGATGGGGCTCAAGCTCGTCGGCGGCCGCCTGCTGCCCGGACCGACCGGTGAAGCCGCCGCCTTCTATATGTATGAGGGCAAGTCCGGTGAGCGTTTCACCATCTATTGCGCCAAGGCCGCCTCGCCGGAAACCGCGCTGCGCTACAAGGACGCGGACCGTGTCGCCGCCTTCTACTGGGTCGACGACAAGATCGCCTACGTGGTGAGCGGTCCCGCCGATCGCGACCGGCTCGAGCAGGTCACCAAGGCCGTTTACGAGCAGATCGACAAGACCGGCTCGCGCAAGTCCTGACCTTGTTCGGGTTGCTCGGCGCCTATTCGAGGTCTTTGCGCGGATCGTAGGGCTTTGCGGCCTGCCATTTGCGCATCAGTTCCTGCAACTCGGTATCGCCGCCGTCGGGCAGCACGATGCGCACGGTGGCCAGCAGGTCGCCGGTCGCACTCTTCGATTTCAAGCCCTTGCCCTTGAGCCGAAAGGTGCGCCCGGAATTGGTGCCGGCGGGAATGGCCAATTCCACCGCGCCATCCAAGGTCGGCACCCGAACTTTGCCACCGAGCACCGCTTCGTAAAGCGCGATCGGCAGGTCGAGCCGCAAATCGGCACCGTCCGGAGTGAACAGCGGATGCGGCGCGACGTTGACCGTGATCAACGCGTCGCCGGCCGTACCATCCGGTGACGGCCAACCCTGGCCTTTGAGACGGATCTGCTGGCCGTTGACCAGACCGGCCGGTATTTTGACTTCGACATCCTTGCCGGTCGGCAGGTGCACGCGGGTCTTGGCGCCTTTCGCGGCTTCCGGCAGCGTGATGGTGAGCGTTGCGTGCAGGTCGCGCGCCGGCTGCGCCGCGCTGAAATCCTCCGGCTCGAATTGCGGGCCGCCGCGACCACGCGCGGCACCACTACCGAACATTCCGCGCAGCAAGTCTTCGATGCCGCCGCCCTGAAATCCACCGCCACCGCCGGCGCCGGCGCCGCGCCGCTGAAAGCCATCGGGGCCGAAACTGAAGCTCTCGAAATGACCGCCAGGCCCGAAACCGGGGCCACCGCCGCCGCCGCCGGGTGACCCGCGATAGCCTTCGAAGCCCTGAAAGCGCGGCTTGCCCTCGGCGTCGATTTCGCCGTTGTCGAAGGCCTTGCGTTTTTTCTCGTCGCCAACAATTTCGTAGGCGGCGTTTATTTCGGCAAAGCGCGAGGCGGCCTTGGGGTCGGCCTTGTTGGCGTCCGGATGCAGTTTCTTCGCGAGCTTGCGGAAGGCGGATTTGATCTCGCCCTCGCCCGCACTTTTGGACACCCCCAAGACCTCGTAGGGGTCGCGCATCCGTCAAAACTCCCGTGAAAAGCCCCCGCCAGCGGCAAATGCCGGCGACTCGTAGGCCAATGTGGGGTTCCGCAGGGTTGGTTGCAACGCAGCCGAGCAGGAGCGCCGGCGCGACGCTAAGACCGCCGCCAGGGCTTGAGCGAGCGGATTTGCCAGACGCCTTTTTGCGGTTTGCAGGCCTCGCCCTGCAGCCAGGCCTGTTGCTGCTGCGTGATGTAGCTGGCGAGGAAATCGCGGCAGGTCTCCCCGTCCTGGGTATAGACGGAAGCGACCGGGGTCACCGTCCCGCGGGCGCCGGTCGCCGGATTTTCCCAAGGCTGGCTGGCGCCCTTGATGTCGCGGGTCAGCACTTCACTGGCGGCGGCGCGGGCATAGGCAAGATCGTGCTCGGGCGGCAGTTCGGCGGCCGCTTTGGCGCCGGGCGGTGGTGTGATCGATGACGTTGCGTCCGAGCCGCCAAACAGCGAATCGAAAGCCGGGCTGGAAATGCTGCATCCGCCAAGGACGCAGCCAAGCGCCATGGCAACGCTGAGCCGACGCCATAGGCGCGCCGTCGCGCTTCCACTATATAGTCCCCGACAGGGAAAGCGGCTTTGCGGCCCCAAACAGGCACTCCCGGCGATGTCCGACACAGGCTCGATAGAACACCCAAGTTGGTTAACGAGTGGTGATTTTGCCGCCGCGGACGATCCCTTTGGGCTGTTCGCCGCCTGGCTCAAAGACGCCACCGCCTCGGAACCGCGCGATCCGACCGCCATGACGCTGGCCACAGTCGATGCCGATGGCTTCCCCAATGCACGCATGGTGCTGCTCAAGGGCATCGATGAGCGCGGATTCGTCTTCTACACCAACATGGACAGCCAAAAGGGGCGAGAATTGGACGCGCAGCCCAAGGGCGCGCTGGTGTTCCATTGGAAATCGATCAACCGGCAGGTGCGCGTGCGCGGGCCGGTCGAGCATGTCACCGACGCGGAGGCGGACGCCTATTTCGCCACGCGGCCGAAGCAGGCGCAGATCGGCGCCTGGGCGAGCAAGCAGTCGTCACCGCTGGAAAGCCGCCTCGCCTTCGAGAAGGCGGTCGCGCTTTACGCCACCAAGTACGCCATCGGCACCGTGCCGCGGCCGCCGCGCTGGTCCGGTTACCGCATCCTGCCGCTGCAAATGGAATTCTGGCAGGACCGGCCGTTCCGCCTGCACGACCGGATCGACTTCTGCCGCGAGAGCCTGAGCGCGCCGTGGAGCAAGCAGCGGCTTTATCCTTGAACTAGAAAGTCTGCATGGCGACACCGCAAACAAACCAGCCGCGCCGCACCCTGCTCCTCACCGGAGCCAGCCGGGGTATTGGTCACGCGACGGTCAAGCGTTTCTCCGCCGCCGGCTGGCGCGTGATCACCTGCTCGCGGCATCCATTTCCGGAAAACTGCCCGTGGGACGCCGGCCCCGACGATCACATCCAGGTCGACCTTGCCGACGAAGGCAACACCAACGCTGCGATCGCGGAGATCAAGCGGCGGCTCGACACCCACGAGCTGCACGCGCTGGTCAACAACGCGGCGATCTCGCCCAAGGCCGACGGCGGCAAGCGGCTCGGCTCGCTCGATACCACGATCGACGTCTGGCGCCATGTGTTCCGGGTGAATTTCTTCGCACCGATCATGCTCGCGCGGGGACTCGTCGACGAGCTCAAGGCCGCGAAAGGCTCCGTGGTCAACGTCACCTCGATCGCCGGCTCGCACGTGCACCCCTTCGCCGGCGCCGCCTACGCGACATCGAAAGCGGCGCTCGCTTCCCTCACCCGCGAGATGGCAAGCGACTTCGGCCGCCTCGGCATCCGCGTCAACGCCATCGCGCCGGGCGAGATCGACACTGCGATTTTATCGCCGGGCACGGACAAGATCGTCGAGCAGATCCCGATGCAACGGCTGGGCACGCCCGATGAAGTGGCCAAGATCATCTACGTGCTGTGCACGGAAACGAGTTCTTACGTGAACGGCGCCGAGATCCACATCAACGGCGGCCAGCACGTTTGAGGCTCAGGTATCCTCTCCGTTCGGGGAGGAATGAAACAGCCATGCGGCATCGCCCGTGTTCTTTGCCCGGCGCCGGGTACGCCGTCGTCTAAAGCCGCCGCCCAAGAGGGCGCGCGAGACGCCAGGGGTCCAGGCGCACTCAAGTTTATGCAAGAGTGCGCAAACCAGAATGCTCAGACCCGCGGACCTCGACGCCTCGCGACCATCGAGGCCTGTCGAAATCCGTATAACCGCAAGTCCGCCGGTCCCCCGGCGTCCCGCGCGCGATGTTTTTAGGTTTGCTCCGCGCCGACCCCGGTGGGCAGACCATTTTTACCCACCGCTTGTGACCGCCTGCCGGGCAGCCGGATCGCACGCGGCTTGGACCGCCGGGCCGCTTCGCTGCATCTCCAGCGAAGCGTCATTCCCGGCCACCGCTCCCCGCCCCGCATCTGAAGATGCTGTACAGACACCCCTCATTGGGGCGGGATGGGAATATAGTCTCCTATATTAGGAATAAAGTCAAGACCGGCGCGAGGTCGCGCCTTACTTCTTCTTCAACCCGTCGCGGAAGGCCATGGCCTCGAGTTCGACACGGACGGCGTCCTTGATCGGGACCACCGGACGCGCCTCGAAGACAAACGAGGGCAGCATCGAGCAGAACTTATGGATGGCAAGCGGTTCGTCGCAGTCTACCAGCATGTAGCCGCCCCAGTCACCGACCCGGATGACGAACATCTCGATCTTGAAATTGCCGGGCGCCTGCCACTGCGTGAACACCTCCAGAATACGCTTCTGTGCGTTCTCGTATTCCATCGGCGAACCTTGCGGCCGCTCGTTCCACGTCAGCATGTATTTCAATGTCGTCCCCCTTGTAAGATTTCAGCTACAGCCACTTCTTCCACTTGAAGATAAAAATCGGCACCACGGCGGCGATGACGATCAACAGCAGCGCGAACGGATAACCGAAGGTCCATTCGAGTTCGACCATGCCGTGGTGGAAATTCATCCCATAGATGGAAGCGACCAGCGTCGGCGGCATGAAGATCACCGCGGCGATGGAGAAGATCTTGATGATGGCGTTCTGCTCAATATTGACCACGCCGAGCATGGCGTCGAGCAGGAAGGTAATCTTGTTCGCCAGATAAGTGGCGTGGTCGGACAGCGAAGAGGTATCGCGGCGCATCGATTGCAGATGCGCACGGGCATCCTTGGCCCAGCGCATGGTGTCGGCCTCGTTGGAGAGAAACAGCAGCAGGCGGCCGATCGACACCAGACTTTCGCGTACCTTTGACGTGAGGTCGCCTTTGCGGCCGAGCGCCTTGAGCACGTCCTTGTAGGCCGGCGGGTCGGCCTCGCCTTCCGGCTCGAAGATCGAGCGCGAGATCAAATCGACCTCGGCGCCGGCGCGCTCAAGAATGTCGGCGGCGCGATCGATGACCGCGTCGAGCAGATCGGTGAGCACGGTCTCGCCCGACAGCTTGGGCGCCGTCCCGCGCGATAATTTGTGTTCCACCAGGGCGAATGGCCGCGGATCGTCGTAGCGCACCGTCAGCAGCTTGTGCGCCGAGAGGATGAAGGTGACCGGCGTCGTCATCGGCGACGGCGTGTCGGACTGGCACATCAGCGTCGCCGTCATGTAACGCGCGCCGTTTTCGACGTATTGCCGGCTGGAGACTTCGATCTCCTGCATCTCCTCGCGCGTCGGCACGGCAATGCCGAGCAGGCCCTCGACCAGCTTGTCTTCGGCGACCGTCGGCTTGACCAGGTCGATCCAGACTGCGTCGTCCGGCGGCGTGGCGCCCGGTTCGACCGCAATGCGTTCGAGCGAAGTGCCCCGCGAAACAAAAACTGAGAGCATGTAGTCCCCTAGCCCAAAGCAAGTCTCAGCCGATCACGACGGGTCGCGCAAGACAATAAACACCGACGCGCGGCCATCCTTCGACGACCGCGGCGGTTCACGCTGCTGGCTGGGGATACTCTTTCGAAGGCGGCCGTTGCCGGCCGGCTGACCTAGAGCGCTCAGTCGCTCTCGTACGGAATATGGCGCGGCTTGATCGCGTTGTGCTGCTCGGCCTTGGGCTGAACCGCGGCGGCAACCGCAGAAATTCCGATCTTGCCGTAGCGATGATCGAGGCTCGTCTTTTTCCGTTCGGAGTCTTGGCTTTGCTCCATTTGCTTGTTCGCAGTCATTTCCAACTCCAGTCCTTCCTTGGTTCGTGTCCTCAAGTTCTGTATGTGGCGTTCGAGTGAGGCAAAATTGCGCGGCAATCTGTATCCTACGATGGCATTTGGGCTCACGGTGCGCGCCGGCCTTTGACTCAGTCAATATACCATCCGTTAGGGTAAACTCTCCCTTAACACCTTGCCGACAAACTCGTTTTTCAGTTGCGTCCGGGAGAATCAAGACACCCTGACGTCTTCTAAAGTTGAGTGCGGCATTCATGCAACATCGGCGCAGAAGCTGCGTGTGAAAGGCCGGAAAACATAGCTATTGCACGCCTAATTCGGTTTATTGCCCTGCGAAAGAGTCGCCTTGGCAGCGACGCCGCAGTGGCGTCACAGACTGGGCGAGAAAGAGGAAGAAATGGCTGCGAGAGGGCTTTTTTGGGTGCTGTTGGGTACTGGCCTGTTGCTGGGCGGCTGCATGCAGGCAACCCTCGAACCGGCCTCGGAAGCAAACCTGACACCGCGCGACAAAAAATTGCTCGCCGCGGCACCGTACGAAAATGTCGCTGTGCCCGAGCCGTACAAGCGGCACATCGTGCAGTATCACCGCAAGGAACAGCCGGGCACCATCGTCATCGATTCCGACGCGCGCTATCTCTATTACGTGCTGCCTGAAGGCAAGGCGATCCGTTACGGCGTGACCGTCGGCGAAGAGGCAATGGCCTGGTCGGGCGTCGCCAAAGTCGGCCGCATGACCGAATGGCCGTCGTGGACGCCGACCGAAGGTGAAAAAGCGCGGCTCGACGTGCCGGACTACGTGGCACCCGGCCCGCAGAACCCGATGGGTGCGCGCGCGCTCTACCTCTTCGAAGGCAACAAGGACACGCTGTACCGAATTCACGGCACCAATCAGCCGGAATATATCGGCCAGGCCATTTCGTCCGGCTGCATCCGCATGACCAACGAGGATGTCATCGACCTCTACAAGCGCGTCAAGGACGGCGCAGTGGTGGTTGTGCTGGCCCCCAAACAGGGCGACTCGCCATTCAACCCACGCCTTGCCTCGGCGTCACCGGGTCCATTCCGCTAAGACGCAACAGTTTTAGGTTTGACGGCGCCCCGGCAAGCCCACGGGCGCCGTTTGTTTTTGTGCCCGCGGAGGCGGGCTGACATCAGAGCTTTCGTGCACTCATGGCGGCGAGTTCCGCTGGCCGCGGCTGTGGCATGGGCACGCGGACGACAGCCGGCGAAGCCTCGCCTATGTCCCATTGACAGATACGGTAGTCGTTCTTCCGCTCAGCGATATCGAAGTGAATATGCGCCTCGTGCTGGCCATCGGAGCCAGGCCCGAGCACCGTCGAGAACCGCCGGCAGGCGCTCTCGCGCAAACTTTCGCGCAAGTCCACAGCCACGGCGGTGTCGGTGAGGCCGATCACCCGTCCGTCCGCAAGCGCAAAGGCGCGAATATCGATGGCGTTGCCCTTGCCATGCTCGCTGAGCTTGGCGCCGATGACACGGTTGCGTCCCCGGCATTCAAAGGCATCGAAATTCTCGACCGCGCGCAAGCCGGAACCGAGCGCGGCGAGACGGGGGCTCGCATCCTCCCTTAGCCAGGTGGCAAACCGTTCGGCCATGGCGCAGCGCAACACCGGCGCTGGCTTGATGTCGACGCTTGTTCCCTCGGCGAGCAGCACGGCGCGAAGCTCGACCATGTCGCCGCCACCGCAGGCGCCGGGACCGATCAGCCGCGGCATCGGCATTACGACGGCAATCGGGGCGAGGCGCCGATCGCAGTCCGAAGGCTCGGCGCTCACCGCGGCGGAATCAAAGTCCGGCCCGGCCGCCTCGGCGAAAGAATGGGGCTCGATCCACACCGGTGACTGCGGCCGCGGCCGTGGCAGCGGCACGTCCTGCGCCGCCGCGACACCGCAGCCGAAGCCGATTACCGCAAGAAGGGCGAGGCGCAGCCTCATGCCGCGATGTCGTCGCATGATTGCGGCGTTAATACGAGGCCATTGCGCCGGGCGGTGCGCCCGCTAACCTTGGCGCCGGCTGCCGAGGGGCCAGCCCAAAAGACGGCAAAAACAGTCGACGAGGGAGAAACGCCATGCTCGGATTGATGCAGGATTGGCCGCTGCTGCTGCACCGGATCATCGACCACGCGGCCATCTATCATGGCGAGCGCAAGGTGATTACCCGTTCGGTCGAGGGGCCGATCGTGGAGACCAATTACGCCGCGATCCGCGCCCGTGCGCTGAAAGTGGCAAAGCGCCTGGAGAAGGACGGCATCAAATCCGGCGACCGGGTGGCAACGCTCGCCTGGAACACCTGGCGCCACATGGAATGCTGGTACGGCATCCTTGGCATCGGCGCGATCTATCACACCGTCAATCCGCGCCTGTTCCCCGACCAGATCTGCTGGATCGTCAATCATGCCGAAGACCGCATGATGTTCGTCGACCTCACCTTCCTGCCGATCCTGGAAAAGCACGCGGAGGGGCTCAAGACCATCGAGCGCTTCATCGTCCTCACCGACGCCGCGCATATGCCGAAGACGACCTTAAAGAACGCAGTCGCCTACGAAGACTGGATCAACGAGGTCGACGGCGATTTTGCCTGGAAATCGTTCGACGAAAATAGCGCGGCAGGCATGTGCTACACCTCCGGCACCACCGGCAACCCGAAGGGCGTGCTCTACTCGCACCGTTCCAACGTGCTGCATGCCTTCATGGCGGCGCTGCCGGATTCCAAGGGTATCGCCGCGCGCGACGTCGTACTTCCCGTGGTGCCCTTCTTTCACGCCAACGGCTGGTCGCTGGCGTTCTCGACCCCGATGGTCGGGGCGACGCTGGTGCTGCCCGGTCCGAAACTCGACGGTGCCTCGATTTACGAATTGCTCGACAAGTACAAGGTCACCTTCACCGCGGCGGTGCCGACCGTGTGGCTGATGCTCCTGCAGGATCTGGAAAAGACCGGCGGCAAACTGCCGCACCTCAAACGCGTGGTGATCGGCGGCTCCGCCTGCCCGCGCGCGATCACGAAGGCCTTCCAGGACAAATACGGTGTCGAGGTCATCCACGCCTGGGGCATGACCGAGATGAGCCCGCTCGGCTCGCTCTGCACCATGAAGCCGGAATACGGGGTGCTCACCGGCGAAGCCCGCCTCGACGTGCAGATGAAGCAGGGCCATCCGCCGTTCGGCGTCGAGATGAAAATCACCGACGATGCCGGCAAGCCGTTGCCATGGGACGGCAAGACTTTCGGGCGGCTCAAGGTGCGCGGACCAGCGGTGGCAAAACACTATTTCAAGGACGACAGCGATATCCTCGACGCAGAGGGCTTCTTCGATACGGGCGACGTCGCGACAATCGACAAATACGGTTACATGCAGATCACCGATCGCTCCAAGGACGTGATCAAATCCGGCGGCGAATGGATTTCCTCGATCGACCTGGAAAACCTCGCCGTCGGCCATCCCAAGGTCGCGGAGGCGGCCGTGATCGGCATCAGCCATCCGAAGTGGGACGAGCGGCCGCTGCTGGTCATCGTACTCAAGAAGGGCGAAAGCGCCAGCAAGGAAGACATTCTCGGCTTCATGCAGGGCAAGATCGCGAAATGGTGGATGCCGGACGATGTCGCTTTTGTCGATGAAATCCCGCACACCGCAACCGGCAAGATCCAGAAGGTCACGTTGCGCGAACGCTTCAAGGATTACCGGCTGCCGAGCGTGCAGGCTGCGGAGTGAACGCGGCTTTCCAGACAATACGGCTGGAGCGGGACGGCGCGGTCGCACGGCTGACGCTTGAGCGGCCGCAACGGCTCAACGCCATCAACAAGCAGATGCTCAGCGAGCTGGAGGCCGCGCTCGATCAAGTCGAGAGCGACGACACCGTTCGCGCGCTGGTCGTTGCCGGCGCCGGCGGCAATTTCTCCTCCGGTTTCGACCTGAAGGAGCAGATGGAGGCGCGGCCGTCCGGCCGCGCGGTCTGGCGCGAGATTCTCGACCGTGATTTCTCGGCTATCACCCGCTTCTGGTCGCTGAAGAAACCGACCATTGCCGCGGTTGAGGGCTTTTGCCTCGCCGGCGGCTGCGAGCTGGCGCTCTGCTGCGACATCACCATCGCCGCCGAGGACGCAACTTTCGGCGAGCCGGAGCTGAAATTCGGCGCCGGCATTGTGGTCATGATGCTGCCATGGCTTGTCGGCCCCAAGCGCGCCAAGGAGATCATCCTGACCGGCGCCGACCGCATCCCGGCACGCGAGGCGCACGCTATCGGCCTCGTCAATCGTCTCGTCGCCAAAGGCGAAGCGGAGGGCGCGGCGCTGGTGCTGGCGAAACATATCGCGGTGATCGATCCAGGCCTCGTGCGCGAAACCAAGCGCGCCATAAACCGCACCTTCGAGATCATGGGGCTGACCGAGGCGCTCGATGAAGCGCTCGACATCGACCTTGGCATCGAGGGCGAAGGCTCGGCCGACAAGCAGCGCTTCATGGAGATCGCGCGCAAGGACGGCCTGCGCGCGGCCATCGCCTGGCGCGACGCGCGTTTCGGGAAAACCTGATGGCGGAGCGCCTCGACGCCGCGCTGTTTGCGGCCTGCGCGCGCTTCGGCGACGCGGTCGCGCTCGCCGACACGCAAACGCGCTTGAGCTACGCCCAACTCGCCGCGGCGGCACGGGAGACGGCGGACGCCCTGCGCCGCGCGGGTATCGGCGAAAGCGAGCCGGTGCTGGCGGCGACCGCCAACGCGCCGCACGACATCGCCGCCTTTCTCGGCATCTGGTCGGCGGGCGGCATTGTCGTTCCCGTCGCGCGAGCTACACCGGCGGCCGCGACCGAGGCGACGCGTGCGGCGACTGGCGCGCGGTTCATGGCGCTCGGCCGCGGCACGGTGACGCGCCTTGCCGATACGCCGCCGCCCGCACGGCCGAGCTTGAGCGGCGCGGCTTTCATCCTGTTCACCTCCGGATCGACCGGCGCACCCAAGGGCGTGGTCTTGAGTCACGCAGCCTTCGTCGCCAAACTTGCCGAGATCGACAGCGTGCTTGGCTTTTCGCCGCAGACGCGCGCACTTTTAGTGCTGCAAATCATCTTTGTGTTCGGCATCTGGTATTGCCTGCTCGCGCTCATCAAAGGCGGCAGCGTGTTCATGTCGGCACGCTTCGATTCATTGGCGACGATGGCCGAGGCGAGCGAGTGCGGCATTACCGATGCAGCCTTCGTGCCGACCATGCTGCGGCGCATCGTGGCGGCGGACCGCGCGGCCATGGCATCGCTCGCCATGCGCGCGCCGCTCCGGCATATCCACACCGGCGGCGAGCCGTTCAATGCGGCGTTGGGCGAGGGCATACGAGCGCTGCTGCCGCAGACAGCGATTATCGACATCTACGGTCTGACCGAAACCTGCACCTCAAATTTTTTCGCCGTTACCGCGCCGTCAGACCCGTTCAGCGGCGCCATCGGGCGCGTTGCCCGCAAAGACCAATTCCGCATTGCGGATGCCGCCGGACAGGATTTGCCGCAAGGCGAAGTGGGCGAGCTGCAGATCAAGACGCCTTTCATCATGAACGGCTATCTCGACCAGCCGGAACTCACGCGGGCGTCATTTGCGGGCGACTTCTTCCGCACCGGGGATCTTGCGCGGCTGCGCGCCGACGGCACCGTGGAGCTTACCGGCCGCGCCAAGGACCTCATCAACCGGGCCGGCACCAAGGTCTCGCCTCTCGAGCTCGACGGCATCATCGCCCAGCATCCGGGGGTAAGCGCCGCCTTGAGCGTCGGCGTTGCCGATGCGATGACCGGCGAGCGAATCCATGTGCTGGTAGTGCCGCGCACCGGCGGCCGTCTCGACGAGACGGCGCTGCGCGATTGGGTCGCCGAACGTGTGGAAAAATACAAGCGCCCGGACGTTTATCACTTCGCCGCCGACCTGCCGGTCGGCCGCACCGGCAAGGTCGACCGCGAGGCGCTGCGGCGCAGCATTGCCGGCAAGCCCGACACTGGGAACTGAGTTCCCCCACCTCGCATTCTGCTTCCAGGCAAACGGCTTATTTACGCCGATGTAATCCTACGTCGCGCGTTCGCGTGTAAAGATCGCGGCCATTGGAAGTCAGATTTGCGGGAGAGTGTCATGGCAACAATGAGCTTGGGTGCGGCCAGCCCGCCAAGCCAAAACCAGATCCTCAAGGTCGCGGTCGCCTCGATCGTCGGCTCGGTGATCGAGCAGTTCGACTTCCTCATCACCGGCGTGATCGCGGCAACCGTGTGGGGCGGCGTGTTCTTCAAATTGCCCGGCCTGGCGGCAGTCGCCGCGGCGATCAGCGTCTATGGCCTCGGCATCATCATCCGCCCGGTCGGCGCTTTCATCTTCGGCCATCTCGCAGACCGCTACGGCCGCAAAGACACTTTGGTCTATGCATTGGTGCTGATGGGCATCTCGACGCTGGCGATCGGATTGACGCCGGCTTACGACTCGATCGGCATCCTCGCGCCGATTTTGCTTATCGTATTCCGGCTCGTGCAGGGCATCAGTTTCGGCGCTGAATTCGGCACCGCCGCCACCTGGGTGGTTGAGCAGGCCGCGCATTCGAAGTATCGCGCCTTCTGGGGCGCCTGGGTCGGCTTTGCCATCCCGCTCGGACTCTTGCTCGGCTTCGACTCGGTGATCTTCACCAAATCGCTGATGTCGGCCGACGACTTCAACTCCTGGGGCTGGCGTATCCTGTTCGTTGTCGGCTTCCTGGTGGCAATCGTCGGCATCGTCATCCGCAGGCGCACCGAAGACAGTTTCGTCTTTACCAAGCACCGGGCGCAGGGCGCCATTCTCGAAAGCCCGGCAAGGCAGGTCTGGCATGACATGCCCGGCACCATCCTGCGTACCTCGCTGGTCAACGCCATGTTCGGCGGCGCCTTCTTCCTCTATTTCGTGTTCGGCACCAGTTACATGAAAGCGGTTGGCTTTGCCGGCTCGACGCCCGAGATCATCGGGCTGATCGCGGCCGCCTTCATGCTGGTGTTCATGATCATCGGTGCATTCCTCGCCGACATCATCAACCGCCGCACCATCCTGCTCGTCGCCGCCGTCGTGTTCCTGCTCTTTGCCATTCCCTATTTCTATCTGGTCAACACCGGCAGCTTCCTGCTGGCGACGGTCGCCGAGGTCATCGGCTTCGGCTTTGTGTTCGGGTTCGGCTATGGCGCCATCCCGACGTTCTACACCGAGAATTTTCCCACGCGCTACCGCGCCTCAGGAGCGAGCGCCGCATACCAGATCGCGCAGGTCTATGGCGGCGGACTGATCCCGATCGTCGCCGGGTTCATCTTGCGCCGCTATGGCATCCACGAGGCCTACCTCTACATCGGTGGGCTGGTCATGATTTACGGAGTGCTGGCGATCTTCGCCATCTTGACCACGCCGGAGACGAAGGGCGCCGATCTCGAAATCTGAAACGCAGCGATCCCCCTATTTCGTTGCGTGCCTCGCCCGCACGCTTTATGCCTCTCGGCTGAATGCTGCGCCGCCCCTTCACCGAAGAGCCGATGTCGCGCCTTGCCGCATGGTCCGCGCGGCTGGCATGGTTTGCGCTCGCGGTTGCCGCGCTTTCGGTGGCCGTCGTGCGTTCGGGGCTGCTCGAACTCGAGCCGGCACTCGCCACGTTCGGCGCGTCATTGGTGTTTGCCGGGCTCGCCATTTTGCTCGCCTTCGCCGCCTACGTGTCGATCTGGCGGCAGGGACGCGGCGGGCTCGGCCGCGCGATCTGGGGCATGGTGCTCGGTTTCGCCTTGCTCGCCTATCCCGCCTATCTCGGCTACCGCGCCTGGAAACTGCCGGCGATCTACGACGTCACCACCGATATGGCCAACCCGCCGCGCTTCGACGCGCTCGGCCCTCAGCGCGGCACGATGGCTGCCTATCCTTCCGCGTTTGCTCCCTTGCAGCGCGCGGCCTTCCCGAGCATCGGCTCGCTGCAATATGACGCGCCGCCAAAGGTCGTCTTCGATATCGCGCTGGCGCTGATCAACAAGCGCAAATGGCGCGTCGCCGATGCACGGCCGCCTGCGCCGGGCCGGCGCGACGCCGTGATCGAGGCAGTCGCGCGCTCTCTGATCATGGGTCTGCGCGACGACGTTGCCATCCGTATCACGCCGATCGGCGGCGGCACGCGCGTCGATATTCGTTCGGCCTCGCGCCATCCCTGGCACGATTTTGGCGTCAACGCCTCGCGCGTGCAGGCACTGCTTGATGATATCGACGACGCCGTGAACTCGGCGCCGGAGCCGCGGCGCCAGCCGCCACCGCCGCCAGAACCGAAGGGCCAGCCGCCCAAACGTCAGCCGACTAAACGATAAACGCCGTCGATGGCCGGTTGCCCGGCGGTGGCGACAATTCCACGCGCGACCAGATCCTCCAGGTGCGCGAGAACCGAAAGGCCGGCCGCGCCGGTAAGGCGCGGGTCGATGCCGATGTAGATGGCGCGCACGATGCTCGGGATATCGGTTTCGCCCTTAGCCAGGCGATGCAGGATTGAATCCTCGCGCGCCTTGCGATGCAGGATGTAGTAGCTGACGAAGCGCGAGGCGTCATTGATCGCCGGGCCGTGGCCGGGCAGATAAGTCCCCTCGCCGCGTCTGGCCAGCTTGTTGAGCGAAGCCATGTAGTCGCTCATGGCGCCATCGGGCGGCGCCACGATCGAGGTCGCCCAGGCCATCACATGATCGCCGGCGAAAAGGATGTCCTGGCCCCTTAGCGCAAAGGCCATGTGGTTTGCGGTGTGGCCGGGCGTCGTCACCGCCTCGATGCTCCAGCCATCTCCCTCGACCACCTCGCCGTCTTTCAGGGCAACGTCGGGGCGAAAGTCGCGGTCGGCGCTGGCGTCGAGCGGATTGTGCTCGCCGATATGGAGCGGGCGCGCGGCGCGATGCGGACCTTCGGCATGGACGGTGGCGCCGGTCGCTCTCTTGATCGCCGGAACCGCCGGCGAATGATCGCGATGCGTGTGGGTGACGAAAATGTGGGTCACCGTCTCGTTGCGGACTGCGTCGAGCAAGGCGGCGATGTGCGCTGGATCGTCGGGGCCCGGGTCGACAATGGCGACCTTGCCGCGGCCAACGATATAGGAGAGCGTGCCCTTGAAGGTGAAGGGCCCAGGATTATTGGCCATCACCCGGCGCACACCCGGCACTACCTCGTCCACGGTGTCGGCGGCGAGATCGAGGGTCTTGTCGAAAGGAATGTCGTCGGCCATGAGGCGCGCGTTATGCCCGCGCGGCCGCGCAATTGCCACCCCGATTTTCAGTGAATTTCCGGCTCTGGAATCGTCCCCGGCGCGCTGAGGAAATCGAAATCGCACCCGGCATCGGCCTGCCCGATATGCTCGGAGAACAGCGCACCGTAGCCGCGCGGATATTTCGGCGGCGGCGGCGTCCAAGCGGCCTTGCGGCGGGCAAGCTCGGCGTCGCTGACGTGGAGATGGATGCTGCGTTTTTCGACGTCGATCTCGATTTCGTCGCCTGTCTTCACCAGCGCCAGCGGTCCGCCGACAAAACTCTCCGGCGCGACGTGCAGAATGCAGGCGCCGTAGCTGGTGCCGCTCATGCGCCCGTCGGAGATGCGGATCATGTCGCGCACGCCTTGCCCCAATAACCGCTTCGGGATCGGCAGCATGCCCCACTCGGGCATGCCGGGGCCGCCCTTGGGGCCGGCGTTCTTGAGCACCAGAATATGGTCGGCGGTAACATCGAGATCGTCACGGTCGATCTCGCGCATCATGTGGTTGTAATCCTCAAAGGCAATCGCCTTGCCGCGGTGCTTGAGGAAACGCTTGTCGGCCGCGGCCGGCTTGATGACGCAGCCATTGGGCGCGAGGTTGCCCCTGAGTACGGCGGTTGCGCCCTCGGCATAGACCGGATCGTTGAGCGAGTGGATGACGTCGGAATTGTAGACCTTGGCGCCGGCAATGTTGTCGCCAACGCTTTTGCCGGTCACCGTGAGGCAGGATAGATCGAGCTTCTCGCGCAAATTCTGCATCAGCGCGCGCAGCCCCCCGGCGTAGAAGAAATCCTCCATCAGATATTTGCCCGAAGGCCGCACATTGGCGAGCACCGGGACCTGACGCGAGAGCTGGTCGAACTTGTCCATGTCCATGGCGATGCCGGCGCGGCGCGCCATCGCCACGACGTGGATGATGGCATTGGTCGAGCCGCCCATCGCCATGTGCACCTTGATGGCGTTGTCGAAGGCGGCGGCGTCGAGTATCTTCTTCGGCGTCAAGTCCTCCCACACCATGTCGACGATCCGCCGTCCGGCGACGGCACACATGCGCGGATGGTTGGAATCGGCGGCCGGGATCGAGGAGGCGCCGGGCAGCGACAACCCCAGGGCTTCGGCAATCGCCATCATTGTCGCCGCGGTGCCCATCACCATGCAGGTGCCGAACGAACGGGCGATGCCGTTCTCCATCTCGTTCCAGTCTTCCTCGGTGATGGTGCCGGCGCGCTTTTCCGTCCAGTATTTCCACACGTCGGAGCCGGAGCCGAGATATTCGCCGCGCCAGTTGCCGCGCAACATGGGGCCTGCCGGCACGTAGATCGAAGGAATCCTCATGCTGATTGCGCCCATGATCAGCGCCGGCGTGGTCTTGTCGCAGCCGCCCATGAGTACCGCGCCATCGATCGGCTGGCTGCGCAGCAACTCCTCGGTCTCCAGCGCAAGGAGATTGCGATAGAGCATGGTGGTCGGCTTCATGTAGGTTTCGGCGAGCGAAATCGCCGGCAATTCCAGCGGAAAACCACCAGCCTCCAGCACGCCCCGCTTCACATCATCGGCGCGCGCGCGCAGATGCGTGTGGCAGGGATTGATGTCGCTCCAGGTGTTGATGATGCCGATGACCGGCTTGCCGCCCCAGTCGGTCGCGTCGTAGCCCACCCCGCGCAGCCGCGAGCGGTGACCGAACGAACGCATGTCGTCGGCGCCGAGCCAGCGATAGCTGCGCAAATCCTGCGGACGTTTGCGGTCGGTCATGGGCCGTATCTGGGCCGGCGGGGCGCTTCAGTCAATCGACAGATTGGCAGCGTGAACCACCTTTTCCCACTTGGCGGTTTCGTCGGCCAGGAGTTTGCCGAAATCCGCCGCGGAGCCCGGGATCAGGATGCCGCCAAGGTCGGCAAGCTTTTTCTGCATGTCCGGGTCCTTGAGCGCCGCGTTGATCTGCTTATTGAGGGTGTCGATGACGTCCGGCGGCGTGCCTTTCGGCGCAACGAGACCGAAGAAGGCACTCGCTTCGTAGCCGGGCACCGTCTCGGCGACCGTCGGCACGTCCGGCAATTCCGGCGAGCGCGTCGCGGTAGTCACCGCCAGTGCGCGAAGCTTGCCGGCTTTGATGTGGCCGATCGACGACGGCAGGTTGTCGAAGGTCACCTGCACCTGGCCGCCGAGCAGGTCGGTCAGCATCGGCGCCGAGCCCTTATAGGGGACGTGCGTCATCTTCACGCCGGTCATCATCTTGAACAGTTCGCCGGAAAGATGGATCGAGGTGCCATTGCCCGAGGAAGCGACGTTGATCTTGTCGGGGTTGGCCTTCACGTAGGCAATGAATTCAGCAACCGTCTTCGCAGGCACCGACGGGTTGACCTCCATCACATTGGGCACGCGGATGAAGCCGCCGACCGGCGTGAAGTCGCGCAGGAACACGAAGTTGAGGTGCTTGTAGAGCGAGGCGTTGATGGTGTTGGCCGGATTGGCCAGGAACAAAGTGTAGCCGTCCGGCGCAGCCCTGGCGGCCTGTTCGGTGCCGATGTTATTGCCGGCGCCGGGCTTGTTCTCGACGATGAACTGCTGGCCGAGCTTTTCGCCCAGCCACTGTCCGAACAGACGGGCGGAAATGTCGGTCGAACCGCCGGGCGGATAGCCGACGATGATGCGCACCGGGTGGTCCGGATAGCCGGCCGCGCCAGCGGTGCCAGCCGCGAATAGCGAGACGAAAGCAAAGGCAAGCAGCAGGCGTGGCACAACCCCGGCATTCCAACGCATCGAACCCTCCCATTTCAACCGGTTTACCGGTCGCTTCGTTTTTCGGAAAAGTGACGATACGCGGCACCAGCCGCCCCGCACAAGAGCGCAAGCGCCAGTTTCGCCCACAGGAATATTCACTAAATGTCTGATTTAATGGTCGGAGTGGCAGGATTTGAACCTGCGACCCCCACGTCCCGAACGTGGTGCGCTACCAGACTGCGCTACACTCCGACTAAGGGCGGCCTTATAACCCTGCCGCGCCAAATGCTGCAAGCTTGAGGATTTCAGTGACTGCAGAGCCCGGAACGCGTGTGATGAAGACGGACGCTGCCGCGATCGCGGCGGCAGCGCGCTGCCTCGGCGAAGGCGGGCTGGTCGCGTTTGCGACCGAGACCGTCTATGGGCTCGGCGCCGATGCCGGCAATGGCGAGGCCGTGGCGCGGCTCTACGCCGCCAAGGGACGGCCGGCATTCAATCCGCTGATCGCGCACGTTGCCAATGTGGCGACGGCGCGTCGCCTTGCCCGCTTCGATGCCACGGCTGAGACGCTCGCGGCAGCCTTCTGGCCCGGACCGCTGACGTTGGTGCTGCCGAAGCAGGCAGCGAGCGGCATCGCCGATCTGGCGCTTGCCGGTCTCGACACGATCGCGGTGCGCGTGCCGGCGCACCCCGTCGCGCACGCGCTGCTCGAAGCCTTCGGCGGACCGATCGTGGCGCCGTCGGCCAATCGATCCGGCCATGTCTCGCCGACCAGCGCCGCGCACGTTCTCGCCGATCTGCGCGGCCGCATCGACATGGTGATCGACGCTGGACCATGCAGCGTCGGCGTCGAGTCGACGATCGTCGCCTGTCTCGACGACCCGGTCCTCTTGCGCGCCGGCGGCGTGACGCGGGAAGACATCGAACGCTTGCTCGGCCGCAGGCTTGGCGAGCCGGCCGAAGAAGCCGACGTGCCCTTGGCGCCCGGCATGCTAGCCTCCCATTACGCGCCCAAGGCGCGGCTGCGGCTCGAAGCGGAAGACGCGCAAGACGGCGAAGCGCTGCTTGCCTTCGGAACAGCGCCGGAGGCAACCCTCAATCTGTCGGCACGCGGCGATCTGGTCGAGGCCGCGGCCAATTTGTTTTCGCATTTGCGCGCGCTCGACGCATCCGGCGCCAAGACAATCGCGGTGATGAAAGTGCCACGGGAGGGCTTGGGCGAAGCCATCAACGACCGGCTCAAACGCGCCGCCGCGCCAAAAGTGGAACGCGGGAAATGAACCTGCAGGAAAAGCCCCAGCGCGAACGCACACTCGCGCCCGAACTGCTCGCGCGTTTTGCCGCAATCGTCGGCGGCAAATACGCAATCGCCGATCCGCAGATGCAGAAGTCGTATCTCGTCGAGATGCGCGACCTCTACAAAGGCCACACACCGCTCGTGCTGCGGCCGGGTTCGGTGGCGGAGGTTGCTGCGATCGTGAAGCTCGCCAACGAAACGCAGACGGCAATCGTGCCGCAAGGCGGCAACACCGGGCTGGTCGGGGGCCAAATCCCGCACCATGGCGAGATCGTATTATCGCTGACGCGGCTCGACAAAATACGGGACGTGGACCCGGTCTCCAGCACCATGACGGTGGAAGCCGGCGTGACGCTGCAGCGCGCGCGTGAAGCCGCGGCGAACGCCGACCGGCTCTATCCACAGTTGCTGCCGTCCGAGGGCACCTGCACCATCGGCGGCAATCTCTCGACCAATGCCGGCGGCGTCGCGGCCATTGCCCACGGTATTGCACGCTCGCACGCGCTCGGGCTCGAGGTCGTGCTCGCCGACGGCCGCGTGCTCAACAACCTCAACAAGCTGAAGAAGGACAATACCGGTTACGACCTGAAAGACCTGTTCATCGGGTCGGAAGGCACCCTCGGCATCATTACCGCCGCGGTGTTGCGGCTGGTGCCGCGGCCACGTTCGGTGGAGACGGCTTTAGCCGGCGTGCCCTCGCCGCAGGCCGGCGTCGAACTGCTCAATATCGCCATCGAGCGCAGCGCCGGCGGCGTCACCTCGTGCGAACTGATGGTGCGTTCGGGCATCGAGGCCGTGATCAAATACGACGCCAACTCGCGCGATCCACTCGCCGCGCCGCACCCCTGGTACATCCTGCTCGAATTGTCGTCGCAGGCGCGCGCCGGCCTGCGCGGCGTCATGGAGGAAATCCTCGCCGAGGGACTGAAGCGCGGCATCGTCGAGGACGCCGCAATCGCCGACAGCCTTGAACAGGCGAAGTCCTTCTGGCGCATGCGTGAGATGTTCGGCGAGGTTCAGCGCCAGGTCGGCGCTTCGATCAAGCACGATGTTTCGGTCCCGGTCGCCGCGGTGCCGGCCTTCATTGAGGAAGCAAATGCCGCGGTCACCAAGCTCATTCCCGGCAGCCGGCCGCTTCCGTTCGGCCATATCGGCGACGGCAATATCCACTACAACGTGATGCAGCCCGCCGCCGCCGACCGCGAAAAGTTTCTCGCGCGATGGGATGAGGTCAATGCGGTTGTCTTTGCGGTCGTGAAACGGCTCGGCGGCTCGATTTCGGCGGAACACGGCGTCGGCGTGATGAAGCGTGACATCTTGCCGCTATATAAGGACCCGGTGGCGCTCGATCTCATGCGCGCACTCAAGCGCACGCTCGACCCCAACAACATCCTCAATCCGGGCAAAGTGCTGTGAGCGATGCGGACTAAGCTGCTGCGGCTGGTTCCTATCGTGATCGTTGCCGCTGGATTTTTTCTGGCGCCCTCTCTTGTGCGTCAATTCTTCCCGATCCAATTGCCGTCGACGATGCCGGCCTTGCATGCGAGCCCGCGCCCGCTGCCGGCGTTCGAGTTTCGAGACGGCGACGGCCGAAAGTTCACACTCGCCGATTTTCGCGGCCGTTTTGTGCTGTTGAATTTCTGGGCGACGTGGTGTGCGCCCTGCAAGGAGGAGATGCCGTCGCTTGATGCTTTAGCATCGCGTTTCCCTGCAAAGGACCTGGTGGTCGTTCCGGTCTCGGTCGATCTGTCCGGCGTTACTGCCGTTCGGGCCTACTACAAGAGGTTGGCGCTGGACAATTTGGCAGTCTACGCCGATCCCACCTCGGATGCGATGCATGCGCTCGGCGTCATCGGCATTCCGACGACGCTGTTGATAAATGCCGATGGACTTGAAATTGGCCGGCTCGTTGGCGCCGCGCGGTGGAACGCCGCGGCGATCGTCGAGGGACTATCGAAACTTGTCGAGCGATAACGGCTAGAACAGCGACGCCTGCCCGGTGCTCTTCTTTAAGCGTTTGGGCTTTGCCGACGGTTCGGGTTCGGCATTTTCCAGCGGCTCGATCAGTGCCGGCGTGTCGTTGGCAACGCGGTTGACCGCGGCCGCAATTTCATGCGCCTCAAGCAAATCATCGCGCGCGGGCGCGATCAGCGCCGCGGCGGTTTCGGCATCGACGGCCTTGCAATCGAGCCATAGATTAAAGGCCTCTGGCGGCACCACCACCGGCATTCGTTCGTGGATCGGAGACAGCGCGTGGCTGGCGCGCGTGGTGACAATCGCCGCCGTTTCCAACTCCTCGCCGTTTGGCCCGGTCCAGCACTCCCACAGGCCGGCAAATGCAAGCGGTCCGCCATCTTTGGCGCGCACGTAGAATGGGCGCTTGCGCGTGCCGGCCTTCTGCCATTCGTAAAAGCCGTCAGCCGGTATCAGGCAACGGCGGTATTTCATGACGGCCCTGAACGCCGGCTTGTCGAGGACGGATTCACCGCGCGCATTGATCAGCAGCGAAAATGCCTTGGGGTCTTTTACCCATGATGGCAACAGACCCCAGCGCACCAACGCGAATTCACGCTTGCCCTCAACGAGACGGACTATTGGGATCGGCTGTGTCGGAGCAATATTATAGCGCGGCGGAAAGTTCGGCTGCTCCGCATAGCGAAACAGCGCCCGGATCGCTTCCGGAGCTGAAGTCAGCGTGTAACGGCCGCACATGTCCTTAATTGCGCCTTAACCGGGTTTTTTTCCTAACGCCTTGTTTTGCAAGCACTTTGGGCGTTCCGGTATGTTCCTAACTAACGCTGAGCTAACGCAATTTCTAGGGCTGCGGGCGCGAAACCGGGCGTAGCCCAAAGGTGGGGCAATGTGGCCCCCGGTGTCGCTGCGCCCCACCGGCGGACCCCTGAGGGGCAACGGCGGACATGCCAGCGGGCCCGTGACCGTGGCGGGTAATCGCAAAAAGTTTCTACCGCCGCTTGAAGGTTCCACGCCGGAAACCCAAATCTGGAACCGGATGGCATTTCGATTCGCTATTTTAACGGGGAGATTTCATGGCCGAGCGTCTTTTTTCCGGTTCCTGGTACGCCGCCTGGAACGACATGATTCGACGGGCTGTTGCTGACGTTGACCAACTCGACCGGCGGCTATTTTCTGACCCGGCACTGGGGGGAGCGCTTCAAAAAATTGTTGAAAAATACTCCGTCGACATTGCGCGCCTGAACACCGACCCGACTGCCATCACTGCCGACGCGGTCGAGGACGAGCGTTACGTGAGCGACGGCTTCGGCGACCAGCGCCTCGTGAAACTCAGGCGGCTGAGAATGACCATTCCCTTCACAGGCGAGGCGCAGTCCCTGAGGTTGTCGCCATCGCGGTGCACTATACCTGCCCACCACGCCGAGATTGGAGACAAATCCGTCGTCATCACGGTTGCGGACGACGACAACGCCGAGCGAGAGGTGAAGACTTTTTGCGAACAGGTGCAAGGCAACCTCGACACACTCAGGCAGGAATACGAGCGCGACCAGCCCCAACTTGAGCAGGCGGTGTCCCAAGCCGCGGAGCGCCGTAAAGCGGCAATCGCCGCAGATAGCGAAAGGGACAGCAAGCGGAGCTTCACGGTGCGCCGATAAGGATCAGTCCGATGCCCGACCAGCCGCTTGACGACGAGCCGGAGGTACCTGAACACAACAAAGGGGCGATGATCGCGCGGGGAGCGCTGAATACGGTAGGCGGTGCGATCCCGTTCGCCGGTGGGTTCTTGTCGGCCATCGCCGGCGTCTGGGGTGAGAAGGAGCAAGAGCGAGTCAACCGCTTCTTCGAGCACTGGATGAAGATGATGGCCGCGGAGATGCGGGAGAAAGAGAAGACCATCATCGAGATCATGTCCCGCCTGGACATGCATGATGAAGAAATCTCAAAACGCGTTGAGAGTTCCCAATATCAAAGCTTGCTGCGGAAGGCATTCCGCGACTGGGCGGGCGCCGAAAGCGAAGAGAAGCGCGTTTTGGTGCGCAACCTGTTGGCAAATGCCGCCGCTTCGAAGCTCGCCAGTGATGATGTAGTCAAGCTCTTCCTAAAGTGGATCAAAGACTACTCCGAGTTTCACTTCGAGGTGATCGGTGCGATCTATAATAATTCAGGCATCACGCGGGGTGAGGTTTGGCGAAAACTGGGCCGCCGCGATGTCCGCGAGGACTCAGCGGAAGCCGACCTATTCCGACTGTTGTTCCGGGACCTGACCACCGGGGGCATTATCCGCCAGCACCGAGAGACCGACTACGCCGGAAATTTCATTGCCAAGCGTCGCGCGGCACCTGCGCCGAAAGGGACCACCAAGGTGATGAAGTCGGCTTTCGACGACGGGGACAGCTACGAACTTACCGCCCTCGGCGAGCAGTTCGTTCATTACGCGATGACCGATTTGCCGCCAAAAATCCAGTTTACCAATGGGCCTAACTGATCGTCGTGCGCGGTCAGTAGCCTTTATATGCCCCACGATTCGGGTTCGGCGGCAGGACTTGCACCTGCACCCATCCGCCCGGTACCTTGTAGTTCTCACGCCACAAGAACCAGTAGAACAGCGGAGTGTCCTTCTTAGACGACGCCGGTAACTGCTGCGAACATCTCCTTCACACCACGCGATCTTGATTCCGTGACACTCGCTTTATGAGCAACCCATTCCTTTGCGTAAGGCTGAAGTTTTAAGAGCAGCGGGCGAACGTCGTACCGCTTCGGGTCGTCGCGCCGCAGTCCGGGCACACGTTCAACCATTCCCTTTTTCTTGAGGCTGTTGATCAGCCGCTGCACGCTGCGCTGGCTCGTGGCCATGCGCCTCGCGATGGTCGCGGTGTGCACATACGGAAGCCTAGCTGCGTCGTGCCAGTGCATGAAGATATTGAGGAAGACATTTAGCTCGCTGCTGGTGATCTTCAGGTCGCGCTGATGCAACAGCAGCAGATGAGGTACCGGCGCAAAACCGGGGAGCCCCACGACGCCAAGCCGATGGCGAACTCGCGTGCCGCTCGTCTTGGCATTTTCAATCATCGGCAAGATTTCCATTCCGTCGCTTTTATTGATGAAAAAAGACGACAGCAACGTATATCTATTATTGCGACAGTCGGAGGACTTATTATGCTATACGTTCCCTTTTTGTTCTCAGCGACGACCCTTTTGGCCATTAAGTCGAGAGCGGATGAAGATCTTGCCGATGATTGAAAATGCCAAGACGAGCGGCACGCGGGTCCGCGGAAACCCTCGGTTTTTAAAATTCCAAATTCGGAGGATGAAGTAATGACACTCGAAATGACCGAGGCTGAGCGACAGTTGATTGAAACAATCCGCGAACAGATCGATGACCGCGAGTTTCGCATCCTCATCGAGCGCGTAGCTGGCGCATGGGAGATCGTAATGTCAGTTCCGCCGCACAACGAGCGCAACAAGGCGCGCGGAGTTGGCGGCACATTCGACGCGGCGTGGGACGGCATGAACCCACTCTGGGCATAAAATAAGCTCGCGTCGGGCCTTCTTGGCAAGTCCAAGAGCGTTATGAGCTGCACGAGCGGAAGTGGAGGGAGTAAATGCCGGATAAGTACCGCCGCCCCCACACCCACGAGCGCGTCCAGACCGTCGAGCGCATGAAGCGCGCGTGGCAGGCTGAGCGCGAAGCGCTGGCCACCGTGCGGCGCTTCAACGCGAGGCTGTCAGCCGGGGGCTATGCTTGGTTCTGGCCGAAAGTCACGGCGGCCATCACCGCCAAGCACCCGTGGCTCGTGATCGCGTGCGACAGCTGCGGCATGGTGGTCGACCTGGACCTGCGCGTTAAGCCGCGCGACCCCGAGGCTTCGATCCGCGTCGCCCTGCGCGACGTGCGATGCTCCCGGTGCAACGGGTATGGACGGCTGCGCATAGCGGCGCTCGCGCGCCGGCCGTCAATTTGAATGGGAAACAAAGTGGAGATGCCGCATGCAACGAAGCGAGTATCTTGCACTGCGCCGGAAGTTCGAACCGACACCCGCCGCGCTGGTCGTCGTTGCTGAGTCACCGCCGAAGTCTGGCAAGTACTTTTACAATCCGACGGGCGAGGCGAGCGAGCCATTGTTCGCCGCGCTCATGTCACAGCTTGGCAACGCGCCGGCGTCAAAAGAGAATGGACTGAGGGAATTTCAAAGACGAGGTTGGCTACTGGTCGACGCCACATACGAGCCCGTGGATGGCCTCAGCGACAAGGACGCTGACGCGGTCATACTGCGCGACTACCCCCAACTTCGCAGCGACCTCAAAGCTCTGTTGCCCGGCCAGTTAGTGCCGATCATTCTCGTGAAGGCGAACGTCTGCCGGCTGCTAGAGCCACTGCTTGTGCACGACGGGTTCAACGTCCTGAATTGCGGTCGCGTCGTCTACTTTCCGAGCACCGGTCAACAAAATGCGTTTAGCCAGCAGTTCGGTGCTATTTTGCAAGAGTTGCGCTACGTCGCCAGCTAGGCAGTACCCACAACACCATGTCGGACGAAAACCAACACTGGGTACCGAGGTTCCTGATCCGCAATTTTGCGGACAATGACGGCCGCGTGTTTTGCCTCGACTTCCACACCGATGAAGTGTCCAAGCGGCCGCCAAGGCGAGCCGCCTCCGAAAGGGGGTTCAATGACTTCACTCTAGACGGCGAGGTCGTGACCTTTGAGGACAAGCTGGAGAAGATCGAAACAAAGGCCGCCCCTATCCTTAAGCAAATCGTGTCCGCCAAGAGCCTCGTCGGGGTCGGCGCGGCCCAGCGCCAGTGCGTGGCGGAATTCATGGCTGCCCAGAGCTTTCGGACCAAAGCTTTTTATGAGGGCCTGATCGAGAAGCCGACCCGGCAAGAATTCGGCCGGATCTTCCAACAGCTTTGGGATGGAGCGTTCTTCACGGCAGGTGAGATCGCTCGACGTGATTGGGCGCTGATGGTGATCGAAGGCGAGACGGATGTCTTCTACCTCGGGGACAACCCGGTCGTCTTGCAACGCACAGACAATCCAAAGGATGGCAGAAATCTCGGCTTTGACGTTAAAGGCGTCGAAGTCTTCATGCCGTTGTCACCCGTGTGCGCGCTATTCATGCCCTGCAATGCAACGAGCGCTGATCGCATTGCCCGCTACGATACCGCGATGGAGCTGCATCGCGCGGTTCGCTCTGCGGCCTTAAGAGGCGTTCCGGGGGGCACGACCGAACTGCAAACCGCCCAACTGGTAATTTCCAGGCTGCATCCATTGATACTGGCATTCAGAACGGGCGAACCACTTCGCGCGACATCAGAGAATGTCGAAAACGTAAATTATCTGCAGTGTAGCTGGGCTCACAGCGCGATCTACTCTAACCGCCGAGATTTTGCGTTTGCACGCCGAGTGTTTCGCGAACACCCACAATATCGAACGGTGCCGAAGACTTCGCTGTTGCGATTTGGTGCGGAGCAGGCGTCCTCTGGCGGGGCGTAGTCGATCTGTCGAGTTTAAGCGGCGGCGGGCGGCGCTTCTCCGGGAAAAGCGCTCGGCAACGTGGCGAAGCGTTGCAGTTGCTCTTTGATCTGAGTCGTGATGTCGGCTCGATTGACCGCCACAGCGAACGGCTCAGCGGCCCATATGAACAACAAACATGCCGCGCTGAGCACTTCGACCACGCCTTCGCCATCAGGGGCCACCTTGAAGGCCGTGATCTGCATGTTGCTGTCGGTCACGACATATCGGTCCAGCGAACTAAGCGTGGCGTGAGTGCCATCTGAAGAGAACGAGCGATAAAGCAGCTGGTAAAGATCAGGACAATGCTTGACCGCCACGTCGGCCCAGTTGATGTCGCGGAGCTTGGGCTTGGGCGAGACCTCCATCGCATCGACGTCGGCGACCACGCGCTGCATGGCGGCAATCTCCGCCGCGCTGTAACGCGCCAGATATTGCGGGTTGTCCAGCAGCAAGCGGGCGACCTTTCGTTGATTGACGTGGTGGGCCTCAATCAAGCGTTGAACAAAGGTCGCGTCGGCGGCTAGGGCATGAATTGCGATGGCTCCCTCGACACCGCTACGAATTATCGTTCGCGCGTCTCCAATCAACCCTCGCTCGGCGAGCAATAGAGCGGCTTGATAGGACTGGTGCGTGCGCACGAAAATCCCGTGCATGGTGAACAGCGCGTTGTCGTCCCGGGCCGTCTCCGCTCGGCGCAGAAGATCGAGGCCGATGCGGTTGAGGTCGAGCGCATAATCAAACCACAGCTTGGTTGGAGCGGTGGTGCGTATGGCATCACGAAACTGGTCAAGCTCAGCGGAGAAGAAACCGTTTTGCTCGAATGACATGTGAGCCTCCTAGCTCCGAATTGAGCGCCAGCCAATCCAGTGTTCGCATCAACACGGAAGCCGAGCGGCAATAAAGGGTGGTGAGTTAATGCCGTGCTAGGCAAAGTTCAAGGATATGGTGCCGGTGGACCGACGAGGCAGCGGCGGTGGCTAAACTACCGCGCCTCGCCGGCCTTGGCTGGCTGCCTCGCGTCAACAAGACGAGGCGGCCCGAGCGCGGCGACGGCACGAGGACAAGACGCACCACTACCGCGAGCAGGTGGCGGCGACGCCCAGAAGGAGGGAAGCGCCGCCGCCGTAACTCGCCCCTATGTTGCAAGGGTGTCCAGAACAATTACACCGCCGCGTCCATGCGGACAGGCGACGTCGGATAATTCGTGGTGCGCGGCGGCTCGGTTGGCAGTGCCAGTTTGCCCGTTGCTAGTACCTGCTTCCACCGATCGGCGGCTCGGCGTCCAGTACCGCCGAGGGCTAGACCAAAACCCAATTCGTGGGGAAAGCGCACGAGCGGCGCGTACGGCACGTCAACGTGCGCGACCGCAGCAGCCGTGAAGGCACCGAGCGAGATCGTCGCTGGTGCGCCCTGCCCGCGCAGCAGTTCCTCCGAAGCGTCGACCCAATACGTTGCCGCGTGTTTGCTGTCGAGCGCGTCGGACCGGTTGAGGTAGCCGAGCGCGCGGAACGCGGCACGGAACTGCCCGAAATATTCCATTTCCTCCTCCTCGACCTCCGGTAAGCATGACTTGGGGCGCAGGTTATCAAAGCGCGCAAGCACGATGCTCAGCAGCTGGCTCAGCTCCGCTTCTGACGGCATGACGAACACGCTGGCAGGTTGCGGGTACGTGATCCTCACCTGGTCCACCTCTGTGACCGAGCTTAGGTCGAGCCTCTTGCCTTCAAGGACGGCGACCCGTGCCTCCAGCGCAATCAGCTTTGCCGACGCCGCCTCGTCATTTTTCACTTCGCGGTTCTCCCGAGGTGTCGTCTTCGTTGCGGCGCTTGCGGCCGGCGATCAATATCGCTCGCGCGGTCTCGTCCGCTGGTAGCTCCACAATCTCGCCGCGTCTGATCTTTCCGGCTCGGATGATGGCGGCGGCGCTAGCCCGAGGGGCGTCGTCGCGCGCCCTCTCGCGAACGATGGCGTCGGCCTTGACCAGCGTGTCGATCCACGCGATCTGCGCGCGAACAGTCGGGTCGTCTCGGTTGGAACGAGCGCGGCTAAGGTGTGCGTATTTCCCAGTCCCGCGAGTGGGAGCAAACGCTGCGCGGCACGCCTCGACGAGGCCCAGATAATTTTGCCTCTCGCGGTCGTCGCGTAGGCGCATCGCCGCGCGCACCTCGGCGGCGCTGTAGAACTGCCTAGGCTCTGTGGGCAACCCCGCGCGCTTGCGGGCGGCGTCGAGGTTTGCCTGGGCGCCGGCGGCAGCCGCGATCGCCCGCTTTAAGTTAGCTTCCAGTACATAAAACGTTGCCATGCCTCGTATGTGGCACCGCGCGGAAGTGCGCGCACGAAGTTATTTTGTACTGCACTGTGGTAATCGGAAAATATTTGAGCGGCGTTTGACCATTATCCGCGTTTGACTGAATGCCCTTCTGATAATCCATCTTATCGGAGCCTACCGCATATCCGCTTTACGCCAGCCAGTTCAATCGGTCGATGCAACACAGGCATTGAATCTCTCTGCCGACGTTTCAAATTGCAAGGTCTCGCGTGGTCGTTCGTTGAGCTGACGAGCGCCATTTCGCTGAGATGAGCCTGCGAGTGTACCGACAGGCCGGTTCCCTTCGGAAAGTACAGCCTCAGCGGCAACTCGCGCGAGCCGCACGCGGCCAGCGATAACTTCACGCGGGCCTGCTGTTTTGTCGCCCAGGCGAAACAGCGCTGCGCCTCGAACGGAACTGGCATCATAACCGAGATCAAGGGCGCGAGCGGAAACTCTGCTACGTCCGCTAGGTGCCAAGACGGACATCGCACGCTTGCGTCAAATGGACGAGGCCTCCAGCTGAGGCTAGGAGGCGGCACTCGTCGCGATCAAATAGATGATTCGACCAAACGCGCCGAACAACAGGAAAAAGGTCGCAGTGGCTTGGATGAAGAAGCCGGGAAAACGGTTTCTTGCCTCGGCAACGTAACCTACAAAGTAGATCACACGTCCGACAATCCATAGGAGCCCAAGAAGCGCAGCAACCGTTGGGCTCCAATAGATCGCGAAAAGCCACATGGATGGCAACGCTATCGGCATCCATTCAAGCGTGTTGATGTGCGCTCGGTAGGTTCGCTCCAGCACTGGATCGCCAGTCATTACCGGCGCGAGAATGCCGGTTCGGCTGTGGGTTCTGGCGACCATTAGAGCCATCCAGAAGTACACTAGCGCGATCAGGAGCGTCACGAGCGCGGGATAGTAATAAACCTGCATCTGGTTCCCCCACAGTCAGAAGTGTTTTGGCCAGATCACGCAAAAGAGCAAGTCGGCCAACTTTCAGAGCGTGTATCGGTGGTCAGAAACAGCCCGATGGATAGGAAACACGCCACTGTAGCGGCGGCAGCTTGACGTGGATCCCGGACCATACAATACTCAAATATTCAATTGAACGAGAGGAATTGGATGTCGACAAGCCCGAAATTGACGCTTTTTTTCCAGTTCGCGGCGGTTGCAAAGTCGCTGGCTCACCCAAACCGCCTCGAACTCTTGGAGCAGTTGGCCCAAGGCGAGCGGAGCGTCGAGACCTTAGCGGATCGGACCGGCCTCTCGATTGCCAACGCGTCGCAACACTTACAACAGATGCGGCACGCCGGGGTCGTCGCCGCACGGCGTGAGGGTAAGTTCGTCTTTTATGCGCTCTCCGACGACGCCGTTCTCGATCTAGTGTCGGCGCTTCGCCGTATCGCCGAGCGGAACGTCGCTGAAGTCGATCGTGTCATACGAAGCTATTTCGACGACCGCGATAGCCTGGAACCAATCTCACGCAAAGACCTATTGAAGAGATCCCGCGCCGGGACAGTTACCGTTCTCGATGTGCGGCCCTCCGATGAATTCGCGTTAGGGCATATCCGCGGCGCAGTGAACGTCCCGCTGCGCGAACTCAAATCGCGTTTGGCTGAGTTCGACCCCTCTCAAGAAATCGTTGCCTACTGCCGCAGTCATTATTGCGTGTTGTCTTACGAAGCGGTCGCTGCGCTTCGTAAGCAGGGCTTCAAGGTTCGCCGATTGGAAGAGGGCTTCCCGGAATGGCGTGCTGCTGGATTACCGATTGAGACCGGCCCCGCTTGAAATCAGACCACTTAGCAAGATCGGTTGACCGACTAACGAAAGGGACAAGCGATGACCAACACTTCCGAAGTCGCGATTGCTTTCGACGCTGGCGCGCTCCGAGAGGAGGTCAAAAGCAAGTATCGCGAAGTCGCAACTAATCCGCATGGCGACTTCCATTTCCACACCGGCCGCTATCTAGCGCGACGGCTCGGGTACGATGACAAATTTGTGGAGTCGCTTCCCGACGCGGCCGTGGAGTCATTCGCGGGAGTTGCCAACCCATTTTCACTGCGAACGCTATCGAAGGGCGAGTGTGTCGTAGACGTTGGCTCAGGTGCTGGCTTCGACTCGTTCATTGCGGCCGATCAAGTCGGACCTACTGGAAAAGTCGTCGGCGTCGACATGACCGAAGAAATGCTTGCGAAGTCACGTTCGACCGCTGCGGCGTTGAAACTCGATCATGTTGAATTTCGCGAGGGTATTGCTGAGAATTTGCCCGTTGAGGACGAGTGGGCCGACGTCGTGATCAGTAACGGCGTCATCAATCTTTGCGCCAACAAGAAGGCAATCTTCTTGGAGATCCAGCGCGTCTTGCGTCCTGGCGGACACCTTCAATTTGCGGACATCGCCAACGGAAAACCTGTCCCCGAAGCGGCCATTCAGAACATCGATCTTTGGACGGCTTGAATTGCCGGTGGTCTGCCGTGTGCAGCCTGGCAAAAAATGCTCGAAGACATTGGCTTTGTGGACGTCCAGATCGGATCGCGGGTCGACACTTTCCAAGGCGCGAGTGGTGAAAAGAATGCCCGTCGCTTCGAGGTCTATGCCTATCCGATTTTGGCGCGCAAGCCGAAGTAAGTCGAACACGGCGAGCTTTGCCGTGTTGATCTCGCAGCATCAGGAAACTCTCGATGATTTCGCGGCAATTTTTGCACACCGACCCCGTTGCCGCGTCCTATCTGTTCGGATGCGGTGGGAAGGCTTCCGCTGCGGTCGTTGATCCCGTCGGTGATATCGCTGCCTATCTCCGCGCCGCAGAAGAAGCCGGAATGCGTATTCGTTATGTCATCGATACTCACCTCCACGCCGATCATCTTTCTGTTGGGCGCGGATTGGCCGACGTCGCCGGGGCCGAATATGTGCTGTTCGCCAAGGCGAGCGTGACGTTTCCGTTCCGAGGTGTTTCCGAAGGCGACGTGCTGGAACTGGGGAACGTGACGATCAAAATTCTACACACTCCCGGACACACGCCGGAGCACATATCTCTCGTTGTCACGGACCACACACGCTCCAATGAACCTTGGTTCGTGCTGACTGGCCACACGCTCATGGTGGGCGATCTTGGCCGAACCGAACTTGCGACGAGCGCCGAGGATGGAGCGCGTGCCCTTTTTGGCAGCGTTCAAAAGCTCAAGGCGTTGCCGGACTATCTGGAAATATTGCCGGGCGCTTATGCCGGGTCAGTTTGCGGCCGTAGTTTGAGTGGCAAACCGACATCCACAATCGGTTTTGAGAAGCGCCATAACAAGGCGTTTCGGATCGAAGATATACATACATTTCTGAGCGCGATGCTTGCTGACGTGCCTCAGCCCCCGCCGCACGCCGCGCAAATTCGAGCGGCCAATTCCGGCGTCGCGGCTGCCGCCGAATGAGCGGCACAATTACGCTTGGGTTGCGAGCGAATTGGCGACAGTTTTCTCTGCTCGTCTTGATCAACGCTTTCGTCGGCGGAATGGTCGGCCTTGAGCGCACCGTCGTGCCGCTGATCGGCTCAGAGGAATTCAGGATCGCATCCACGACGCTCGTCGTGTCCTTTATCGTCAGCTTCGGAGTAGTCAAGGCACTCGCTAACCTTGTTTCCGGTCATCTGGCCGATGTTTGGGGTCGCAAACGCGTGCTGGTTATCGGCTGGCTATTCGGGCTTCCCGTACCGTTCATGGTCATGTGGGCACCGAGCTGGGAATGGGTGATCGCTGCCAATGCGCTGCTCGGCATCAATCAAGGCTTCGCGTGGTCGATGACCGTCATCATGAAGGTCGATTTGGTCGGGCCCAAATCGCGCGGCTTGGCTGTCGGCCTCAATGAATTTGCTGGCTATCTTGCGGTCGGCGTAACCGCGTTCCTTACCGGCTATATCGCCGCGCATTATGGGCTGCGGCCTGCCCCTTTCTATCTCGGTATCGGGTATGCCGCTTTAGGCCTCGCACTTTCCGTATTGTTGGTTCGCGATACGCGCGATCATGTTCGGCTTGAGGCTCACGGGCACAAGACGCAGAGCGAACCTGTAGATTTTTGGAAAATCTTTGCGCTCACGTCCTTCGGTGACCGCAATCTATTTGCCGCCTGTCAGGCTGGCCTCGTGAACAATCTCAATGACGGCATGAGTTGGGGAATTTTTCCACTATTCTTTGCGTCGTTTGGACTAGGTGTCGAACGAATCGGCATATTGAAAGCCGTCTATCCCGCAACATGGGGCATTCTTCAGGTCGCCACTGGCCCTCTGAGTGATCGCTGGGGCCGCAAGGGACTAATTGTCGTCGGCATGTGGGTGCAATCGGCTGGTCTTTTCCTGACGGCACTCACTCAATCGTTTGAGTGGTGGCTAGTTGGCAGCCTTTTACTCGGGCTTGGAACAGCGATGGTCTACCCGAGTCTCATCGCTGCCGTATCGGACGCCTCACATCCGACTTGGCGCGCCCGTTCGCTTAGCGTCTATCGTTTCTGGCGGGATCTTGGCTATGCAATCGGCGCTCTTTCGGCGGGTCTTATCGCCGATTTCTTTGGCTTTGCGTCGGCAATTGGCGCGATTGCCGGTCTTACCTTTGTCTCGGGCGCGGTTGCGGCAGCTTTGATGCGAGAGCACCGGCATTAACGGATCGATTGCCCAAAGCGCCACAAGCGCAGATTCGGGCGGATTTACGTAACTAGGTATTGGACGGCGTGCCTGCGGCGGTTCGATGGAAAGCGTTTGCGAGCGCTTCAAGAATTGTCAACGCGTCGGCGGTACCATCGGCTTCGCCCTTCTCGAAATCCTGGTCGGTCACGCCCATCGTATTAGTGACATGCGCGAGGCACAGTATCTTCTTGTTGCGTTTGCGTGCGAATGTGTAAAGAGCGGCGGCTTCCATTTCGACAGCTAACACCTCCATTGCACGTGCCGCGGCAATCGCGGTCGACGTCTCTCGGAAGGGTGCATCGGTAGTCCAACTCGCCCCAATGTAGGCGTGCAGTTGCTTTTCCTTCAGAGCGTCCATTGCAGCCTTCACGATGATCGGGTCGGCTTCTGCAAAAATATCCGGGGCCGCGTAATGATAGCTGGTGCCCTCATCGCGGAGCGCACGGTCGATAACCACAAAATAAGGTGGCTCGCCCTTTGCACTGATTTGTCCAGCGGATGTGATGCTGATTAACGTGCGGCAGCCGGAGGCAAACAATTCTTCGGCGACTAGGACCGCGAAAGGCGCACCGACCGCGCAGCCAATGATACCGGCGCGTTCCCCCGCGAGCGAAATTTCGTAGAGTTCCGTATGATAGCAAGGCCAGTTATCGGAAAGCTTCGCCCGCCCGGAATTTCTGAGGTGACGCACGATATCGCCATCGGGATCAAGAATACAGAGCACGGGAACATCGGCGAGGACCACTCCCTTTTGTCGGCGTGCTTCGCGCAGGAGTGCCGCCGGGTCAAATACTGAAGCCGCGTCCGGGTCCTTATTGGCGAGAATAGGGGGTAAGGACATATACGCTCCTGACAAATGCGATCAAACGGGGGGAAATAGAAGTGATCAACGTCGCATAACAGACCCGCTGGTAACTTCGAAGAGCATTGCTAACGCCAGAGCGAACCGAGATCACGTCACCAATATTTGATAGTCACTTTGTGGCGCTGGGTTGAAATTGAGTTCTCACGACCGCGACTCTCTGTAAGGATTGTGGTCATAAGAACCTAAAAGCATTTTCCAATTCGAACGGGCCGCGACCTTGACGCAGCGTAGCGTGTACCTCTCTTCGAGAGTTTAGGGCATGAGACCTAATCCGCTAAGCGATGCTCTGTCCTTTCTCGCGAACGTGAGCTTTCCGAGACCGGTGTTCTGGCTTCTGCTCTTGGCCAGCGCCGCTGCGGCTGTTCTCGCTTGGCGGAGCGATCCGGCGCAGCGCTCGGTCCGGCACATCGGTGTCTGTCTCCTCCGCGTCATAGTCGGAACGATGTGGTGGCAGCAGTCGCTCTGGAAAGTGCCGCCCCACTACGATTGGGGATTAATCCACTGGATGCAAGAAATGGTCGACCACGCCTCGACGCAGCTGCAGAGCGTGCTTGTTCGCGACCTCGTCTTGCCCAATATCGCGGTATTCGGGCCACTGGTTTACGTAATCGAAGTGTTGATCGGCATTTCGTTAATACTTGGATTGGCGACCCGTCTTGGTGCGCTCCTCGGCGCTCTCATGGCCATCAATCTTTGGCTCGGACTCTACGACGCGCCCAACGAATGGCCGTGGACCTACATGTTTATCGTGGTTGTGCAGCTGATTTACGTGATCGATCCACCAGGCCGGAGCCTCGGCATCGACGCACTCGCTTGGCGGCGTAATGACTCTCGAACAGGCTTGCCGCTCCTTGCAATGGTCGCATAAGAAATCGAGTCTGGTAGACCTCATAGCCAACCGGCAACAGGATTAGCGTGTCCGTTTTGGGTCAAGAGCCAACAAGGCGGCATGTCCGCACCATGTCCAGTGTACCCTAATAGCGACCGAAGAAACGGATATCATTTGGATTCTGACCTTGCTGCCGATAATGACAATTACCGGCTGGGACTGGCCAACATGGCTCCGCATATTCGGGCGAGCATCAGGCCGGCGATCGGATCGGAACGCTTGTCGCGTCGATCAACACGCGGCCGCCTATTTTAGTAGCCGCGAGCCTTTTTTGTTTTATCCATTTTCGTATATGCGATTCTGAGTAACCCGTGAGGCCCGCCGCCTGCTTCGTCGTGATCCAGTTGGCGCCGATAACGGGCGGCGGGGGATCGAGGCCCAGCGCGGCTCGGACTTGGGCGTTGCTCGATTGTAGATCACCGATGTGTCCATTCTGAACAATGCAAACCGCTTCGAGCCGCTCGACCGTTTTCGATAGCGCATCGAGATTTGCGGTGGTCCCAGCTTTTGCAGTCTCGTATGGACAATTTCGATCAGTTTTGCGAAGCACCGATCTAAGACTCATTTTCCGCTCCATCATCTGTTGTTGTGGTGGAAAGAAAAAATCTCGAAACGCGGCACTCCGGGCGGCGGGCGCTTCGCCGTGAACGGAAAAATGACCACGGGGGACCCAAAATCACTGTGCGCTAGGATTTTCAGGCGCTAGCCGGGGGGAAGGCGCCGATACCAAGGCGCCCCAACCCCTACGCATAAAAGTACCGGCGCCTTGGGCGCCTTGCCGGCGCGCAAGGGTTTGTAAGGGGCCTCTTCTTTGAAGATGCCGATACTTTTTATATATGCCCCAAGGGTGGGTGAGCTTGCCCCCGGCGTGTGGCTGTGTGTCATGGACCGGCACCCTCCGCTCGGTCGTCGATTGGCAGCGGACGCTGCGCCTGCCCCGGCATGAACCACTCCCAACCACCCTTGCCCTGTTTCGAGGTCAGCACGCCCAGCGCTTTGCGAGCGGTCCGCATCGACTTCTCGCTAATGGCCAGATCGCGCGCGCGTCGCTCGAACTCGATTGCCGGTCGCGGACCGTCGCGCAGCATTTCGATGATGAGTTTCTTCGCCGTCTCGGCGCTCTCGCTCTTGCGCCCGTCGGTGTCCCCGACATCTGCGGCCAACGCCTCATCGGCGGTGACTGTGACCTTTTCCGGCTCCCATTCGATGGCCACCGCGTAGGGCGGCTTCTCGTAGCCGGTGGACTTCTGCACGAGGTGAAAGGCGAAGCCCGTATGATCGTCGCCCAGATTGTTCTTCGCCGGGAGAAATAGCCGCCGCTCGGCGTGCTCCTTGTCGCGCACCACCAGATAAGCCGCACGGCTGCTGGCGACCATGCCGACCGAGCCGAGGAAGCGCATCAGCGCCTCGGCACTGCCGCCTTTCGTCAGATGATTGATTGCGATCACGGCGGCGCCGCAGCGGGCGGCCATGTCCTGGAGTGGCTCGAATACTGCCCGTACGTCTGTTGCGCGGTAGGAGTCGAGTTTGCCGGGGCGGCCCATGTAGGCCGTGACCGGATCGATGACGATTAGCGCCACGTCCCCGAGCTCGCACACCGCCGCATCCAGCGCGGCCACGTCCGAGACGAGATCGAAACCTCGCCGCGTTCCGCTGTCCTCCTCCTTCATACCCCGAAGAACATGAACCATGCGCACGTCGGCGCCAGCCGCAGCCAGCCGAGGGTGGACGGTGTCCCCTACGTCGTCCTCGGAGGTCAGCAGCAGCACGTTTCCCTTCGGCGCGGTGCCTTCGCCGCAGGGCCAGGGTCCGCCCTTGGTGACGCGCGCCGCCATGTCCATTGTCAGCGTCGACTTGTTGATCCCGGGATGGCCGCCGATCACCGTGAGCTTGCCCCGCGCAATGCGGCCCTTCCACAGCCAGTCGACCTCGGCGGGCGGCACGTCGGCGACCCGAATGATGATCGGCGCATACATCGGCGCGATGGCAGGCGGCGACGCGCGCGTGCCCTTGGTGAGCGGACCCTCACGCCTAGACAAGATGTCGCGCGTTTTTTGCTGATCCATGCCGATGCGGTCGGCCACCTGTCGCAGTTCCTGCTCGACCTGCGCGCGGTCGATCCAGCCGGCGCCCACCATTCGGCCCATCTCGTAGAGCGCCTTGTTCAGCAAACCGTTGCGGCCCTCGCTGTCCTTAAGTGTGCCGAGGTCGGCGCAATATCGGCGCAGCTGCTTGGCCGCGTAGGCTGTGCCCCCGGCGTTAGGAGCAATGACGCCGTTAAGGTGCTCCGGGCGGACGGCGGGCATTGCTTCGAGCTGCGCTGGCGCCTTTAGCATCTCTTCGGCGGCGGCCAAGAACTCCCCGACCGTCATGCTCGCCATCGTTTTCTTTACGGCGGCAAACCGTTCGCCGCTGTGCGGCATCCAGATGTTTGAGCCGACGATGATCTCGTTACCGCGACCGCCGATTTTGTTCAGGCTGATGCCGAGCCGAGCCGCAAGGCTGCGCAGCGCCCGTTCTATCAGGTCACGCGGGACCGGCTCTGACGCGAAGATAAAGAGATGCAATCCACCGCTCTTGCTTCGACAAGGGATGAGCGGCAGTTCGTCGCGGTAAATCTGCGCCACGATCTTGGCGGTGTCGGCGGAATATTCATCGATATCAATTGATCCGAACGAAGCCGGGCCGTCGTCCTTTGATGCCTGTACGCCGATGGCAATCTTGCCACGAAGATGCTGTTCCCACAGCGCCGTTGTGGGCTTCTTGTTTTTCCAAGCGAAGGTCTTGCCGGGGCGCAGCTTGCCGTCAGGGCTGAGCTTCAATGTCTCCGGATCAAACCCGAATGCCTGCGCACCGCCGAAAAGAGCGTGCATCCTTTCGGCGGGTGACGCGTGCAGCTTGGTCACGGTTGCGGTCATGCTGCCTCCAGCCGTGGCCGGAAGCGCACGCCGCCTGCCTCACCGGTCCGCACGCGCTCGAACTTGTCGAACTCGCAAAAATTGTGTTCGACGTCGAACATCGTCAGCCTGTCGCGACTGCTGACGCCGCACTCCATCAGGGCAGCGAACGCTGCCTGCAGGTGACCGGCAAACTCGATGTCGATGCGCAGGTCCGGGTGATGTTTTAGCGGGCGCTTGGCCTTGTCGCCGTCCCTGAACGAGTTGGGTAGATAAGTTCCCCTCAGACGTCTGATGCCGCGCGCGGCGCCGATGCCGACATGACACCATCGCATCTCGTCATCGTAGGAGCCGGTCAACCATCGAACGTCCTGCATTATCTGGTAGCCGATGAATGGACTGGGCCCGATCACGCCCGTGATGGCTTGCGTCGTTATCTGTGCCGATCTGCGCGGCACGAAGTCGCCGTTGCGCGCCGCGCGCAGCCCGCGAAGGACTGTGTATGCGATCTTCGACTTGTTGTTCAGGCCGCCGCCGACGTTGATCTTGTATGCGGTGCCGATCACGGTGCCGATCTGGTCGAACACCGCGCAGATCGGTTCGGTCTCGCGCGCATCCAGTGCGTCGGCGTCGCGCAGCGCGATCAGAGTCTCGATCCGATTGTAGCAGCGGAACGTAAGGGCGGCGCCGAGACGAAGATGCTGTGGCAGGCCGAGGATTATCTGGCGCGCCAACCGCGACGTGCGGTCATCATCGCGCACGACCGCGCAGAACTTGTTGGCGGCGATGATGGGGTCCGCCGACCATGGCTGAGGCAGACCGCGCGCACGATTGTCGCTGGCCAGCTGCCGCAGCTCGACGTAGCGGACGAAGTCGGCGAGAACGGTCATGGCGCGCCCCCGGCGATAGCGACGACGATGACCGGCCCACTCTCGCCGCGCACGCGCAGCCGCGCCCCGCCCGCGAGCAGGCGCATCAGGCGCGCGTGCTGGCGCGGGCGGTAGATTTCTTGCGGCCGACTGCTGGCCGCGCTATTGTGGTTGTCTGCACACTTGGCCCCCAAAGCCGTTGCAGATATTGAGGCCCCGCCAGCGCTACCACGCTGAGCGGGGTCTTCTCGTTGTGGTGCCATGTCACACCCTCGCCTTGCGAAGGTTGACGACTCGTCGCCGCGTCGTCTGTGTGGTGGGCAGCGCGGTGTCGCCTTTGTACGGGCGCACCGGCAGCGCGGTGATCCAGTCCTCTATCTCGGACTCCAGCCACGCGGGCTGGCCACCGACGTCGCGCGCGCGCGGGAATTTTCCCTCGCGCATCATTCGCCAAAGCGTTGGAAACGTTCTTCCAACGCGGTCGAGGACTTCGGGCTTGAAGAGGAGCTTGCTTGGTCTTAGCGCCGCGCTACTTGCGGCAGCCGTGCTGGCTTCGGTCACATCGCGTCTCCCAAAAAGGGAGCGCCCAGACGAAAACAAGGAGAAACTCGCCGGGACGCTCGTTGAGCGTTGTGGGCATGAGCTTCTCCTTGCCGCGCACATATAATTGGCCAGCGCGGAAGCCTTGTAAAGGCTTGTTTACGTCTTTTTATGTCTAACGTTTAAACGCTTGGCCGCACTTGCTAAAGCGGCTGCGCGCGCGGCTTGCGGCTACCGCCCAAACTTTGCTGCAACAACGTTGCCGACTGGCTGCGCGCCCTCGGCAAGCGCCATGATGTGCGTCGCCGCTGCCTCCATCACTCGCTTAATCTCGTCTGCATAACTGTGACGGTCGTAGACCGACGCGATGCCGCCGTCGCGGTGATTTTGAATTCGGTTCATAGCGTCGCGTCCGAAGCCCAAGCGCGTCACCGATGTGCCGTGCGTCCTGCGCAGGTCGTGCGGCGTAGCGCGCTCGACGCCGAGTTTCTTGCACGCCGCGCGCATTGCGGGGGCAAGCGCTTCGTCGATGGTGCCAGCGCGCGCGCCGGCGAACACAAATCCATCGCCGTCCAGTTCGGCGAGCAAGGTGCACACGGCCTCCGGCAGCCAGACACGATGGGTCGCGGCGTTCTTCGTGCCGGGCCATCCGAGGTCGGGCTGCGGCGCGCCGGGTAGTGTCCACCAGCCGTCGACGATGTGCTCCCGCCGCATGTGGCTGACCTCACCCGGCCGCTGCCCTGTCAGCAAGATCGTCTTGAGCGCGGTGCCCACCAGAAGGCCTGCGTCGTCGAACGCCGCCCAGAACTGGGGAAGCTCGGTGTCCGACAAGACCCGCTCGCGGGATTGCGTTGGATTGCGCTCGACCAGCTGGCAGGGATTGACAGTTACTACGCCCTCTCGGATCGCCCACGCGAAGATGGCCGAGGCAGCAGCGAGCGTCTGATTGGCGACGACAGGTGCAGCGATGCGCGTCATCATCCCCTTCACGTCCGCGCGCGAGATGTCGGTCGCCTGCAGCTTGCCCCACTTAGGAACGAGGTGCCTGCGAACGAGCGCGTCGGCCTGCGCCCAGCTTTTGTTTCGCTTCTTCGCGTGTTGCTCGAGGTAGCGCGTCGCCATTTCTTCGAACGTCCCGCGCCCGCGCTCGGCTCGTTTGTCGGCGCAGGGATCTTTTCCTTCCGCGACTCCAAACATCACTCGGCTGGTCAACTTGCGTGCGTCAGCTATGCTGATCGCTGCCACATCACCGACATGGTACCAGCGCGGGCGCCCGTGAAAGCGATAGATTGTTTTCCAAGATTTCTGCCCTGTCGGCTGGACCTGAACGGCGAGACCGCGCTGATGAGTGTCCCAGACCAGGAAGGCATGCGGCTCCGGCTTCAGCCGCTTTACAAATAAGTTGTTCAGCTTGCACTTGCGCGGCGCGTGCGCTGGTGCTCCGTCGCGGCGGTGCCTTGGCATGGTGCGGCTCCAACTAACGCTCAGCTAACGTTTGCCCCGTAACTGGGCTAAAAAGTTTGTTATGGCTGGTAATGCGAAAGCGCAAGAACAATCGGGCTTTTTGCGCGTTAGTTAACGGTGCTTAACGGTGCTTAAAAGTGCGTTTTGCTAATTGCGCCTTAACCGGGACGAATAACACTGGCCGCCGGTGGCTGGGGGCGGCCGATGAAATATCAGGATTGCGCCGAGGCGTTGCAAGCGGTCGAGGATTGGTCCGACGGCGAGGCCGGCGGGGCGGCGCGGCTCGCGGACGCCAATATCAACCCGGCGACCGGGCTGGCAACCGACTATCTCAACCATTTCAACGAAGCGGTAATGCTCCTAGAAATGCTGTCGAGCTGCCCCGAATGCCTCGCCGACTTTCTTGAGTGGCAGCCCAAGAGCTACCGCGAGCATTTCCTCGGCTCGCGCTTCAAGGACCGGGAAATGGCCGTCGCCGCCTACCAGGCTGCCAATCCAAGCGTGCGCAACTGTCTCGACATGCTCGCCGGCACAATGACGGCTGTGCTCGAAGCCACCCGCGGCGCCATGCGCTCCGGTTTGCCCGAACCGGCCGCGCAGCGTCTTGCGCAGACGACCGTCGCCTCGCTCAAGCCGCTCATTGCCCGCGCCGGCGCCGTGATCAACGGCGATGCCGAGGCGCTCGCCGGCGACGCCGTGGCGCCGCAGACGGCGGTCGACCGGCTGCTGAAACGGTAGGCCCTTGTCCGATACCAGAACCTATCCGCAGCGCCCCTATCTCGCGGTCAGTGCGGCGATCATCCGCGACGGGCGGGTTCTGGTGGTGCGGCGCGCGCGAATCCCGGCGTTGAACCTCTACACGTTCCCGGGAGGCGCCGTGGAAACCGGCGAGACCTTGAACGAAGCGGCGATACGCGAGGTGCGCGAGGAGACCTCGCTCGCCATCGAGCCGGTCGGGCTCGCAGGCCACCGCGAGGTGATTACCCGCGACGCCAAAGGCGCGGTCGAGCGCCACTTCGTTATCCTCTGTCTTGCCGCGCGCTGGCGCTCCGGCGAGGCAAAGCTCAATGAGGAACTTGACGACGCGCGCTGGGTGACGCTCGAAGCCATTTCCGGCCTGCGCACCACCGATGGCCTGGCGGAAATCGGCGCAGCGGCCTTTGCGCGGCTTGCGGCTGTCAAAGGTTAGGTCTGCTGCGCCTTGCGAGCGCCGCAAGGGAAGCGCATATCACCTTGCGCCAACGAAAATGAGACCCCGCGTGAGGAAGCTGCTGATCCTGGCGTCGATGCTGGCCTGCCTTGCCGCACCGGCGCATGCCATTGAAGGCAGCGCCGCGCCTTACGACGGCGACCTTGAGCGGCTGGCGGAGATTCTCGGCTCGCTGCACTACCTGCGCAACGTCTGCGGCGCCAACGAGGGGCCGAAATGGCGCAGTCAGATGCAGGCCTTGATCGACGCCGAGGCTTTGGACGGCGAGCGTAAACGCAAGGTCGTGGCCAGTTTCAACCGTGGGTATCGCGTGTTTCAGCAAACCTACCGCACCTGCACCCCGGCCGCCGATATCGCCATTCGCCGCTATCTCGATGAGGGCGCTCGAATCTCCCGCGAGATTACGGCCCGTTATGCCAATTAAGGCAGCCGGATTAACCTTTCTTTCAGGTGCGCTTAGGGGTTCCGGTTCCCCGTGATAATGTTGAGGTCAATTCTGGGGAAATTGGCGTCCTTGCCACGCGCCGCGGGAAAACAATGCCTATGACAACGGTGGGACGGTCTATCCAGTCGCGCGAACCGATCGCCGATCACGAGCAAAAACGCGTCGCGCTTGGTTATTTGCAAGAGGCTTGGGCGGAAGCGCGGCTTGATGGCATCGACGGCGACTGCCTGGCGCAGGCTTGCCTGTTTGCCGCGCTCGCGGAATTCGTCACCACCTACGGCGAAGACGCCGCGGCGAGTTTCGCCGAGGGCTTGGGCGCCCGCATTCGCAACGGCGAATTTTCCGTCGACCAGCAGCGCCAGTAACGGCCGCTCGCCGGTTTAATCCCGCCGCGCGCTCAGCCCGTAGTAAGTCGTGAGCACGGCGTCGATATCGGCCGGATAAAACGGCTTTTTCAAAAAGGAAAGCGCGCCGCTCGCCCGCGCACGGCCCGCCATCGCCTCGTCAATCTTCGCCGTCATCATCACCACGGCGACGTTCGGGCTCTCCCGCTTGATCTCCGACAAGGTCTCGAAACCATTAAGCCCCGGCATATTGTAATCGAGAAACACCATTCCGAAATTGCCGCCGCGCAATAAATTGAGCGCGGCGTTTCCCTCCTCGGCTTCCTGAATATCCAGCGCAAAACGGCTGGCCGAGAGAATCTTGCGCACGATGCTGCGCATCGTCTTCGAATCGTCGACGATCAAAACGCGCGTCGGGATCTTCACCCGGACGCACATCTCGACAGCCTTGCGCGCGTCCTCAGGGCTCACGGGCTTGGTCAGCGTGCCGTCGCTGCCCTCGAGCCGCCCCAGCGCATTCGGTGCCGACAGTACGACAAACGGCGCCGGCTCGACCGCACGCGCTGCATTGAGCACTGCTTCCTTATCGTCGCTGGTCAGTTTTGAATCGATGACGCAGATGTCGATGCCGCCTTTGGCGAGCGTCTTCCCGGCGCGAGCCGCATCGGCGGTTGCGAATTCAATTGGTACCGAGGCGAGCGCAGCTCCCTGCCGCCACAGATCCTGCTCCGACGGCACGGCACAGATCAGCAGCATGCGAAGCGAAATAAGATCGCCGGTCATAGACCCCTCACCCCTCGGCCGCCGGCGAAACCGGACCGTACGCGGGGTTCCCGGGCACGTTCATAGCGGGCGCCCCGGCATTTTCAATCCACAGTAAAACGGCGGGTAAATATTTGGGGATAACTGGGCAAGCCGCCATGGTTCAGGCGCGGGCAAGGGCCTCCAGAAAGCGTACCGGCTCGCCCAAGCCCGGCGTGACCAAGGTTCCTTCCCACATCACCCGGCGTCCGCGCACGAAAGTGCCAACCGCCCAGCCGGTGACGGTAACCCCGTCGTACGGCGTCCAGCCCGACCGCGAGGCGATCCAGCCGTCGGTTATGGTTTGCCGCCGTTTCAGGTCGACCACCGTGAGGTCGGCATCGTAACCCGCGGCTATGCGGCCCTTGCCGGCGATGCCGAACACGCGTGCGGGGCCGGCGCTGGTGAGATCGACAAATCTCGGCAGCGAGAGCCGCCCGGCATTGACGTGATCGAGCATCAGCGGAACCAAAGTCTGCGTCCCGGTCATGCCCGAATGCGTTTTCGGATAGGGCTTCGACTTCTCCTCGCGCGTGTGCGGCGAATGATCGGAACCGAGGGTATCGATGACGCCCTGCGCCAGCGCGTTCCACAATCCTTCCCGATGCGCGGCGTCGCGGATCGGCGGGTTGAGTTGGGCGCGCGTCCCGAGCTTCGCGTAGCACTCGGGCGCGGCGAGCGTGAGATGGGCGGGCGTTGCTTCCGCCGTGGCGATGTCCTTGTGCCCGCTCAGGAACGCCGCTTCTTCCTTGCTGGTGACGTGAAGAACATGCACACGTTTGCCGGTCTCGCGCGCGAGACGCATCAGGCGCTCGGTCGACATCAATGCCGCGGTGGCGTCGCGCCAGACCGGATGCGAGGACGGATCGCCCTCGACGCGAAGATTCATGCGTTCGCGCAGACGATATTCGTCCTCGGAATGAAACGCGGCGCGGCGGCTGATCGCCTTGAGCACGGCGCGGACCCCCTCGTCGTCTTCGATCAGCAGCGAGCCGGTGGACGAGCCCATGAACACTTTCACGCCGGCGGCACCGGGCAGACGCTCGAGCTCACCAAGTTTTGGAGTGTTCTCGCGCGTCGCGCCGACGTAGAAAGCAAAATCGCAGTGCATGCGGTGATGCGCGCGCGAAACCTTGTCGGCGAGCGCCTCCGCGGTCACCGTCAACGGATCGGTATTGGGCATCTCGAACACGGCGGTGACGCCACCCAGCACCGCACCGCGCGAGCCCGATTCGAGGTCTTCTTTGTGGGTGAGCCCCGGCTCACGGAAATGCACGTGGCTGTCGATCACGCCGGGCAGCACATGCAGCCCGCGGCAGTCGACCACCTCAGCCGCTGACGCGCGCGCCAAATCTCCGATCGCGGCGAAGCGGCTGCCGCGAATGCCGATATCGCGGACGCCTTCGCCGTCCTGGTTGACGACGCTCCCGCCCTTGAGGATGAGATCGTAGGTTTCGGCCATGGTTCGAGCGGTTCTAACCGGCTTGTGAGCCGGGCAACAGCGCTTACGTTCCGCCGTGAGTTCTGGCAAGAGATACCCAACAGAGAACCAGCATGCAGGCAGCACTTCTTCCCGACCGTGGCGTCATCAAGGTGTCCGGCGACGACGCCCGGAGCTTCCTCAACGGGCTGGTGACCAGCGAAATGGCCAGGATGGCGCCCGGCAGCGCGCGATTTGCCGCGCTGCTCACGCCCCAGGGCAAGATCATCAGCGACTTTATCGTCACCGAGGCGACAGCCGAAGACGGCGGCGGCTTCTTCCTCGATTGCCCGCGAGCGCTGATCCCGACGCTTGTGGAAAAGCTCAATTTCTACAAATTGCGCGCCAAGGTCGCGATCGAGGACCTGTCCGGCCGGCTTGGCGTCATGGCGTACTGGGACGGGGCCGGACAAAGTGACGACGGTCTGAGCTACGCCGATCCGCGGCTGCCGGCGCTTGGGACACGCAGCATCTTGCCGCCCGACCTCGCGGCCGAAGCCGCGGCCAATCTCGGCGCCCGGCTCGCCGGCATCGAACCCTACAACGCACACCGCATCGCGCTCGGCATCCCGCGCGGCGGCGAGGATTTCTCCTATCTCGACACCTACCCGCACGAGGCCGACATGGACCAGCTCGGTGGCGTCGATTTCGACAAAGGCTGCTATGTCGGCCAGGAGGTGGTGTCGCGCGTCGAGCACCGCTCCAACGCGCGCAGCCGCGTGGTGCCGATTGCTTACGATGAATTTTCGCCGGTGCAGGGCCTGCCGGTGATGGCGGGTGACAAACAGGTCGGCACGCTCGGCTCCACGGCCAAAGGCCGCGGGCTGGCATTGCTGCGGCTCGACCGCGTCGCCGATGCGCTTGCCGACGGCACTCCGCTGACCGCGGGCGGCATCGCCATCCGCCCGGTCAAGCCTTCATGGGCGAGGTTTCCCTGGCCGGGCGAGACGGCCGCGTCATGAGCCCCGCGCGCGCCAAGGATCTCGTGCGCTGCCCGTGGGCGGGCAATGATCCCCTTTACGTCGCCTATCACGACACCGAGTGGGGCGTGCCGGAACGCGATGACCGCGCGCTGTTTGAAAAGCTGATCCTCGACGGCTTTCAGGCCGGGCTTGCCTGGATCATCATCCTGCGCAAGCGCGACAACTTCCGCAAAGCCTTCGACGATTTCAATCCCGAGAAGATCGCGCGCTATACGCCGAAGAAAATCGAGCGGCTGATGCAGGATGCCGGCATCGTGCGCAACCGCGCCAAGATCGAAGGCGCCATCGGCTCGGCCAAGGCCTGGCTCAAGATCATGGAGAGCGGCCCGGGCTTTTCCAACATGCTGTGGAACCACGTCGACGGCAAGCCGATCGACCACAAACTCAGGCAGCGCTCACGGACGCCGACCGAGACGGCCGAATCGCGGGCGATGTCGAAGGAGCTTTTGCAGCACGGCTTCAAGTTCGTCGGTCCGACCATTGTCTATGCCTTCATGCAGGCGGTCGGCATGGTCAACGACCATCTGCTGACCTGCCATCGCCACGCCGCCGTGGCGAAGCTCGCTAGGCGCAGATGAGCAAGGCGCGAGGCAGCCAAGCCCCACGCGCCTGGCAGCGCATGCTGTCCGGCCGCAGGCTCGATCTGCTCGACCCCTCGCCGCTCGACGTCGAGCTCGAAGACATCGCGCACGGGCTCGCGCGTGTCGCGCGCTGGAACGGGCAGACCGAGGGCGCGCACATCTATTCGGTCGCCCAGCACGCGCTTTTGGTCGAGGCGCTGGCGCGAGCCAAGGCGCCTCGTCTCGACGCCAAAGGCCGCCTTGCCGTGCTGCTGCACGACGCGCCGGAATACGTAATCGGCGACATGATTTCTCCGTTCAAGGCGGTGATCGGCGACAGCTACAAGGCGGTCGAGCATCGCCTGCTGGCGGCCATTCACCGCCGCTTCGGCCTGCCCTCGCCGCTGCCGGCGACGCTGCAAGGCCTGATCAAGGCCGCCGACCGCAATGCCGCCTTTCTTGAATCGACGCGGCTTGCGGGTTTCGCGCTGGCCGAGGCGCGACGCTTTTTCGGGCGGCCGCCGAAATTTTCCGCCGCTCTGGAACGGGACTATCTGACACCGTGGCCGGCGGAGACTGCGGAAGCACGCTATCGCGAACGCTTTGTAAAGCTCACAAAGAGTTGAGGCTTTCCCCGCCTGGCGAGCCGTCATAGATATGACTCAGCAAAAACCTTTTATCCCATCATGATTCACGTTTGTTCACTGGCACGGCTCTACGCCACGGTCGATGAAACCGGCGCCGGCCACATCGTCACGCTGTTGCGCCGCACCGATCGGGTCGAGCGGCCGCGCCATATCGCGCCGGAAAATCACCTCGTGCTTGCGGTCGATGACATCACCACGCCGATGGAGGGCTATACGGCGCCTGCCGAGGAGCACATCGAACGGCTGATCCGCTTCGTCGGCGGCTGGGACCGCGCCGCGCCCATGGTGGTGCACTGCTTTGCCGGTATCAGCCGCTCGACCGCCGGCGCCTATGTCGCGGCCTGCGCGCTCAACCCGCAGCGCGATGAAATGCAGATCGCATGGGACATCCGTCGCGCCTCGCGCACCGCCATGCCCAACGCGCGCATCGTTTCGCTCGCCGACCGCCTGCTCGAGCGCGACGGCCGCATGATACGCGCGATTGAAACCATCGGTCCCGGCGAGTTCAGCGAAGAAGGCGTGCCGTTCCGGCTCGATATCGCCTGATCACGCGGCCTGGTGCGCCGGTGACACGGCCATCGGCCGCAATGACAAATGCGTGTCGGTCGGAAAGAGCTTCGACCACAACGTGTCGCTGCGGTGGATGAGTTCGAGATCGATCCTGTTGCCGGGCGCGGTCCTGACCATCAACGGCCGGCTTTCCGCCAGGCCCATGCGCGCTTCCACCCTGAGGCGGCCGCTGGGAACTCGAAGTTCGATGGCGCTGTCCGGATCGATCGCGCCGACGACGGCGCCGTTGATGAGGATGTCGCACGGCACGAGGCGCGTATCGGCATGACGGATAATGCGGATGCCGGCATCGGCGGGCATCGGAATTGTATTGAGCGGCCATCTCGGGCCGCGCCTGACCAGACCCGGATGCACCGGCCGCACCCGCGGCAGGAGAATCAGCACCACGCCCGCCAAAAGCGGCGACAGTAAAACCGCCGCCGTGAACCAGCGCCAGCCGATGCGGCCGCGCCGCATCGCCATGACCGCGACCAGAAACGCCACAGCCAGATAAATGTAAATCGCCACTACCATGGTTCGCTCTCTCCGCGCGGAAAATGTAAGGTCAGCACAGTTTGCCTGGCAAGTCGATGCCGGGGCCCGGCGCCGCAAGCAAAAGCCAACGCACGGAGGGGGCATTGAGCGAGAGAAACTACGGCGTGGTGGCGCCCGAGACGGCGATGTCCCTGGGCGGGCTCGAATTGCTCAAGGGCATCATCAACGGCACGCAGCCGCATCCACCAATCAGCGAACTGCTCGGCTTTCATCTCGCCGAGGTCGAGCATGGCCGTGCAGTTTTCGAGAGCGTGCCCGAATTCCGGCAATACAACCCTATCGGCACGGTGCACGGCGGCATTGCCGCAACCCTGCTCGACTCGGCTCTCGGCTGCGCAATATTCAGCACGCTCGCCAGGGGCGAGGCCTGGACCACGCTCGAACTGAAGGTCAATTTCGTTCGCGCGATATACAAAGACACCGGGCCGATGCGCGCCGAAGGCCGCCTGATCCACAGGGGGCGAACCGTTGCAACTTCGGAAGGCGACCTGAAGGACCGTGCCGGCAAACTCTACGCGCACGCCACGACGACGTGCATGATCTTTCCGGCCAAAGCCTGAAAGTCAGTTGTTGTCGGCAGCCAGCGATGGCCGCAGTGCGAGCGGACGTTCTTTGCTCGTGCGCCGAACCAGCGTGGTGCGGCCCTCGTGGCGGGTGAAGTCGCAATAGGCAAAACCGAGCCCGCTGACCGAGCCGCGGAAGCTATGCGAATCGGTGCGCTCGAGATTGAAGCAGGGCTCGAACGGAAGCCCGCGCAGCGAGGCGCACACCGAGTTGCTGGTGGTACGCAGCGTGCCCGCGGGAAGCGCTGCAAAGCGCATCGGGCCGGCGCCCTGGAACTGGACCGAGCCGACCACCGAACCGTCGGCGAAGACGCGGCCCTTGCCGCGGGTGCCTTCAAAGCAGGTGTAATAGAATATTTTTCCGACAACGAAATGCCGGGCTTCGTCCGCCGTCATTTCGCCGGCAAAGGCCGGAGCCACGGCCATAAGGCCCGCCAGCAACGCAAGACTACGCACCATCACCCCACTCCGACTGACGCTATCGTTACACACAAAGCGGCCGGCACTTTGCCGACTGGGTTAGGCCCGCTTTGACGGGCCCGACCTCAGTATGCCCGGCGTTCGTCGACAAATCCTGAACGCGTTTACCCGATTTTGACCACGATACGCCCGCGGACCTGTCCGGCCAAGATCCGGGGCGCAGCGTCAAATACCCCGGAAAGCGGTATTTCACTGGTTATCTGGGCAAGTTTTTGGCGGTCCAGGTCGGTTTCCAGCCTTGTCCACGCTTCCTTGCGCTTGGCCAGCGGGCACATCACCGAGTCGATGCCGTAAAGGCATACCGCGCGCAAAATGAAGGGGGCGACAGAGCCCGGCAGGTCCATGCCGCCGGCAAGGCCGCAGGCAGCGACCGCTCCGCCGTAGCGGGTCATCGACAGCAGGTTGGCGAGCGTGGTCGAGCCGACGGCATCCACGCCGCCCGCCCAGCGTTCCTTGGCCAAAGGCTTTGCCGGCATGGCCAGTTCCCTGCGCTCGACGACCTCGGCGGCACCGAGCCCCTTGAGGTAACCGGCCTCCTGCGGCCGTCCGGTAACCGCGTAGACGGTAAAGCCGAGCTTGGCGAGAATGGCGACCGCGACCGACCCGACGCCTCCGGCAGCGCCGGTCACGACGATCGGCCCGCTGGCCGGGCTAAGCCCGTGACCCTCGAGCGCCATGACCGCAAGCATGGCGGTATAGCCCGCGGTGCCGATAGCCATGGCCTCGCGCGTACTCATGCTTGCCGGCAGCCGCACCAGCCAGTCGCCCTTGACCCTCGCCTTGCCGCCATAGGCGCCAAGGTGCGTTTCACCGCAGCCCCAGCCGTTGAGGATGACCTTGTCGCCCGGCTTCCATGCGGGGTGGCTGGAGGACTCAACGGTGCCTGCGAAATCAACGCCGGCGATCATCGGGAAACGGCGCACCACCGGCGCCTTGCTGGCAACGGCGAGCCCGTCCTTGTAGTTGACCGTTGAATATTCGACGAGGACCGTAACGTCGCCATCCATCAGATTGGCTTCGTCAAAATCCGTGAGCTCGGCCTGGGTGCCGCCCTGCGTCTTCTCGATAACGATTGCCTTGAATGTCGCCACGCGCCCGCTCCCTCGATCCGGAGGCCTTTGTGGCGCGCTCCGCCACCGGGCGCAAGCGTCAGGCGGGCGACGGGGCGAGCCGTCCCACGGGGCGTTCGCTGATCGGCAGATTGATGAGAGCCGACATCACCCCGAAGAAAATCGAGAGCCACCAGACCGGATTATACGAACCATAGGTGTCGAAAACGAAGCCGCCGAGCCAGACGCCCAGGAAACCGCCGACCTGGTGGCTGAAAAAGGCAAAGCCGAACAGCATTGCGAGCCAGCGCGTGCCAAACATCACCGCGACAAGCCCGGACGTCGGCGGCACCGTCGAGAGCCACAACAGACCGGTGACGGCGCCGAAGATCAGTGTGGTCAGCGGGTTTGCCGGCAGCGAGATGAAGACAAGGATCGAGATGGCGCGGGCGAAATAGATAGCCGACAGGAGATAGCGCTTGGGCATGCGGTTGCCGAGATAGCCCGCACCCAGCGAACCGATGATGTTGAACAGGCCGATGATGGCAAGCGTCCAGCCGCCGACTTCGGCGGATAAACCGCGATCGACGAGATAGGACGGCAGGTGCACTGTCGTAAAAGCGAGCTGAAAGCCGCAGGTGAAAAAACCGAGGACGAGCAGCACATAGCTGCGGTGTCCGAAGGCTTCCGTCATCGCATGGCGGAATGACTGCGGGGCAATCGCAGCCGCAGCCGTTGCGGCGCTGCGCGGCGTCGCCAACGCAAGCGACAATGGCAGGATCAGCATGGTGACCCCGGCAAAAATCAGCAGCGCGGTCTGCCAGCCGAATTTGTCCATCAGCGCCACGCCGATCGGCGAATAAAGAAACTGGCCGAACGAGCCGGCGGCGGTGCCGCCGCCGAAGGCGAGCGAGCGCCATTCCGGCGGCAGCAATTTGCCGAAGGCGCCGATCACAACGGTGAACGAACAACCGGACAGCCCGAAACCAATCAGCACGCCGGCGGAAAGACCAAGGGCAAGGGGCGTGGTCGCATAGGCCATCAACGCCAGGCCGAGAGCATAGGCGGTCGCACCGAGCATGATGATGCGGGTGGCGCCGAAGCGGTCGGCGATGCCTCCGGCCAGGGGCTGGCCCACACCCCACAGCAGATTCTGGATGGCAAAGGCCACCGAGAACACTTCGCGATCCCAATGATTGGCCTGCGACAGCGGGGCGAGGAAAAAGCCGAGCGAGGACCGCGGGCCAAAGCTGACCAAGGAAATCAAACAGCCGCAGACCAATATGACCAAGGGCGTGCGCCAGCCGAGCGCGCTTGTCGTCCTTGCAGTCGCCCCCGGTGCCGGCATGTCAGTTAGGTCTCCACGCCAAACGCTGGCGGATGGCCGACATATAGGGCCCTGTCAGCCATCAACCAAACGAATATACGTGATCCGGCCCATCGACGCGACGCATGGATTCATGGTTCCGCCGGGGAAATTTACAGCTTTGCCGCTTCCGCAGCCGTGGTTTTCGCGTCGCCCCATGTCGGCTCGTCGGAACCGTCGCCCCATGCGCGCGGGCGATAGAAGGTATGCACGCCGAGCTTGTAGATCTTCTTCATCTCGGCAACCCAGTCCGGGTGCACCCAGTACGCGTGGTAGTGGGTCGACTTGGCCACTTCCGGCATCCACAGCTTGCCGTCGAGCATGTCGCGGGCGATGTGCTTGGCGCGCGCCCAGGCCTCGGGCTCGGTGACGACGTCAGGAATGCCGTCGCAGGCAAAGGTGAACTGGCAGGCATTGTGGCGGTCGGCATTCTGGTAAACAACGCCGCAGACGTCGTTTGGATAAAACGGCGAGAACACCCGGTTCATCACCACCTGCGCAACCGCGATCTGGCCGCGTACCGGCTCGCCGCGCGCTTCGAAATAGACCGCGTTGGCAAGGCACTTCTCCGATTTGGCGCGCTCGGCGCCGGTAAGGCCAAGCCGCTCGGCCGGCGAATGTGGCCGCGCCGCCTCTCCGGTGACCACGCCCTTGCCGGCGATTGATTCGCCCGCGGTGTCGGCGCCGGGCGTGAGCGCCGAGCGCTTGATATCTGAATCGTTGAGGCTGCCGGTAACCACGGGCGCCTCGCCCGGCGCCCAGGGCGTCAGTCCCTTTTCCGCCGAGGCCAGCGGATCGACGCCAAAAAAGACACGCGACGGATCCTTGGCCGCCCCGTTCGGCGCAAGGGTAGCGAGACTTTTGGGCGGCAGGTCGGCATGCGGCGGGCCGGCATCGGCAGCGGCGGGCTCGTCGACCGGAGCGCCAAATTCGTATTCGGCATAAGGATCGATCCGCGACGGTGCGGCATTGAGCGCGGCATCGGCTTCGTCCTTCGGGACCGGGGCGATGGCCAGAAGCGGCGGCAAAGGCGGCAATGGCTGGCGCGGACGCACAATAAGCGAATTGCCTTTGGTCTTGCGATTGACGGTCGGAAATTGCAGCGGCGCCGACGCATCGCCCAGCATCTGCGAACCGATTGAGGCCGTGATGTCGGCTGGATCGAAATTGGCCAGTGCGTAGATCGGCGGATGCGGAATGGCGGTGCCGATCGGCCGCGGCAGGCTGAACATGGCGGCGTGAATGGTACCGAATGGCGACGCGATCAGATGCTCACGGGCTCGTTCAATGACGCCGGGCTGATGCGCCAACAAGGCGCCGAGATCCTGCAGGCCGATCTGGTTCGGCAGCAGCGCCAGCGCCAGGGCGCCGAGACAGATTCTGCTCCACCGCTTTCGCACGCACATGGCTTGCCCGCACAACAGCACTTCGTCCGCACGCTTCGCCGCGTGGCGAGAATGCGACACATTTTTTTATTGCCGCGTTAACCTTGCGATGGCGTTAACCGCCGGCCCGGCGAGGCTTTGCGTCTGTGCAGGCGGTAAACGAGGCCTTAACAGCGGCTTGGGGCCGAGCTGTCGCTGCATCGGGAATTAACTATATCGCAATCGCTCCCGCCCAATATTCGGTCACTTTCCTCTCGCCGGACGGCATGCCTGGTGTTCACGCTGCTTTCGACACTCGCAGGGCAAATGACCTTGCTTGCAGCGCTGCTGTGCCTGACGGCTCCCGCCGCCGTGTGGCTGATCTATGGCCGTGTCAGCGCTGAAAACCGCCGGTTGCGCAACGCGGTCGACAACATGTCGCAGGGCCTTTGCACGTTCGATGCGCGCGGCCGTATCGTACTGGTCAACCGCCGTTACATCGACATGTACAAGCTGTCGCCGCGGATCGTGAAGTCAGGCTGCACGCTGCACAAACTCATCCAGCATCGCAAAGATACCGGCCTGTTCTCCGGGGACGTCGCCGCGTATTGCCAGAACATCCTGGACAATATGACCAAGGGCCAGAGCACGCACGTGTACGTGGCTGCAAGCGACGGCCGCATCGTTCTGGCCAAGAACGAGGCGATGCCGGGCGGCGGCTGGGTCTCCACCCATGAAGACGTCACCGAACAGCGCCACGCCGAGGAAGAACGCGCCGCGATCCAGGATCAGGAGCAGCGGCGCACCAATATCGATGCGTCGATTAAAGCCTTCCGCCCGCAGGTGGAGAACCTGCTGGCCAGCGTCGCCGACAGCGCCACCGCCATGCGCTCGACCGCAACGGCGTTGTTCGGCTCTTCGGAGTTGACCTCGCAGCGCGCCGAAAGCGCGGTGCAGGCGTTCAACGAAGCGTCAACCAATGTCGAGACCGCGGCGGTGGCCGCCGACGAATTGTCGCGCTCGATTTCCGAGATCAGCCGCCAGCTCAGTCACACCAGCGATATCGTCCGCCTCACCACGGAGGAAGCACGCTCGACCGACGGCGAGATCGCCGGACTTGCTTCGGGCGCGCAGAAGATCGGCGACGTCATCAAGCTGATCCGCAACATTGCCGGGCAAACCAATCTTCTGGCACTCAACGCCACCATCGAGGCCGCGCGCGCGGGCGAGGCGGGGCGCGGCTTTGCCGTCGTCGCCTCGGAGGTGAAATCGCTGGCGGTACAGACCGCCAAGGCCACCGAGGAGATCGCCAGTCATATTCTTGCGGTGCAGGATTCAACGTCCGGTGCGGTCGACGCGATCCGCCAGATCGCCTCGCGCATGCAGGAGATCAACCAGTACACCGCGGCGGTCGCGGCGGCGGTCGAGCAGCAGAACTCGGCGACCGGTGAGATTTCGCACAATGTCGCCAGCGCCGCGCAAGGCACCGGCCAGGTTGTCGCCGTGCTCGGCGAAGTGGCGGGGGCTGCGACCGAAACGCGATCGTCGGCCGAAGTCGTGCGCGATGCCTCGCAGACGGTGCAGACCGCGGTTGCCAATCTGCGCTCCGAAGTCGATGAATTTCTCGCCAAAGTCGCGGTTTAGCTAGGCCTGGCTGGCTGCGGCCTTGCCCAGAGCCGCCTGCGCCGCGGCAAGCCGCGCGATCGGCACGCGGAACGGCGAGCAGGACACGTAGTCGAGCTTGGCGGCGTGGAAGAAGGCGACCGAGGCGGGGTCGCCGCCATGTTCGCCGCAAATTCCCACCTTCAGCTTGGGCCGCGTCTTGCGCCCGCGTTCGACGCCGAAGCGCACCAGTTCGCCGACGCCTTGCTGGTCGATCGAGACGAAGGGGTCGATCGGCAGGATGCCGCGCGCGGTGTAGATGCCGAGGAAGCTCGCGGCGTCGTCGCGGGAAATGCCGAAGGCGGTCTGCGTCAGGTCGTTGGTGCCGAACGAAAAGAATTCGGCGCTTTCGGCGATTTCGCCGGCAAGCAAGGCCGCCCGCGGCAATTCGATCATGGTGCCGACCTGATATGAGAGCCTGGTGCCGGTCTCCTTGATGACCGCGCGCGCCATCGCGTCGATGCGCGCCTTGACCAGGTCAAGTTCCATCTTGGTCGCGATCAGCGGCACCATCACCTCCGGCACCACCGGCTTGCCGGTCCGCTTCCCGGCCTCGACCGCGGCCTCGAAAATCGCGCGCGCCTGCATCTCGGCGATTTCCGGATAGGCAATGGCGATGCGGCAGCCGCGGAAACCGAGCATCGGGTTGAACTCATGCAATTCGCGCGCGCGGTCGGCGAGCTTCTTCGGGTCGGCGCCCATGCCGGCGGCAACCTCGGCGATCTCCTGTTCGCCGTGCGGCAGAAACTCGTGCAGCGGCGGATCGAGCAGGCGGATGGTCACCGGACGCCCGGCCATGATCTCGAACAGCTCGACGAAATCGGCGCGCTGCATCGGCAGCACTTTGGCGATCGCCGAGCGGCGCGAGGTTTCGTCGTCGGCGAGGATCATTTCGCGCACCGCCTGGATGCGGTCCTCGTCGAAGAACATGTGCTCGGTGCGGCAAAGCCCGATGCCTTCGGCGCCGAAACGTACCGCGGTCCTGGCGTCGTTCGGCGTATCGGCATTGGCGCGCACGCCGAGACGGCGCACCTTGTCGGCCCAGCCGATGAGCGTGGCGAAGTCCTCGGAGAGTTGCGGTTCGATCATGTCGACGCGGCCGGCGAGCACCTGGCCGGTCGAACCGTCGACGGTGATGAAATCGCCTTCCTTGAAGGTCTGCCCGCCGGCGCTCATGGTGCGCGCGCCGTAGTCGATGCGCAACGAGCCGGCGCCGGACACGCAGGGCTTGCCCATGCCGCGGGCAACGACCGCGGCATGCGAGGTCATGCCGCCGCGCGTGGTCAGAATGCCTTCGGCGGCGTGCATGCCGTGGATATCCTCGGGCGACGTCTCGACGCGGGTGAGGATGACTTTCTTGCCGTCGGACTTGAGCTTCTCGGCTTCGTCGGGCGTAAAGACGATTGCGCCTGACGCCGCGCCGGGAGAGGCCGGCAAGCCGGTGGCGATGACCTTGCGGTGGGCGCGCGGGTCGATGGTCGGATGCAGCAATTGGTCGAGCGCCAGAGGATCGACACGCAGCACCGCCTCGTTTTTCGTGATCAGCCCCTCGTTTGCCAATTCGACCGCGATGCGCAGCGCGGCCTTGGCGGTACGTTTTCCCGAACGCGTCTGCAACATCCACAACTTGCCCTGCTCGACGGTGAATTCGAGGTCCTGCATGTCGCGGTAGTGGCGCTCGAGCACGTTGTAGATGCGTTTGAGTTCGGCGAAGGCGTTGGGGATCGCCTTCTCCATGGAAGGCTTGTCGGACCCGGCCTCCTTGCGAGCGGCCTCGCTGATCTCCTGCGGCGTGCGGATGCCGGCGACGACGTCCTCGCCCTGGGCGTTGATGAGAAATTCGCCGTAGAGTTTCTTCTCGCCGGTCGAGGGATTGCGGGTGAAGGCAACGCCGGTTGCCGAGGTCTCACCCATATTGCCGAACACCATGGCCTGCACGTTGACCGCCGTGCCCCAGCTTTCCGGAATATTGTTGAGCCGGCGATAGGTGATGGCGCGCTGGTTCATCCAGGAGCCGAACACCGCGCCGATCGCGCCCCACAACTGCTGGTGCGGGTCCTGCGGAAACGGTTTGCCGTGCTCGTGCTGCACGCGCTTCTTGTATTGCTCGACCAGCTCGGCCCAGTCCTCGGCAATCAGATCGGTATCGAGGCTGTAGCCCTGCCGTTCCTTGTGGATGTCGAGCAGCTCTTCGAAATGCTCGTGGCCGACGCCGAGCACAACATCGGAATACATGGTGATGAAGCGGCGGTAGCTGTCGTAGGCAAAACGCCGGTCGCCGGATTTTTTTGCCACCGCTTCGACGGTCTCGTCGTTGAGGCCGAGGTTGAGCACGGTATCCATCATGCCCGGCATCGAGGCGCGGGCGCCGGAACGCACCGACACCAGAAGCGGATTGCCTTTGTCGCCGAAAGTCTTGCCGGTGATGCGGCCGACTGCCGCGAGCGCCTTCTCGACCTGCGCCTTGAGGTCTTTGGGGTACTGCTTGCCGTGCGCGTAAAAATAAGTGCAGACATCGGTCGTGATGGTGAAGCCCGGCGGCACCGGCAGGCCAAGATTAGCCATCTCGGCAAGACCCGCACCCTTGCCGCCAAGGAGATTGCGCATCGCCGCCTTGCCCTCGGCTTTGCCGCCGCCGAAGGCATAAACCCATTTGCCGCCGGCCGGCCGCCTGGCGCCGCCCGCCTTGGGCTTTTTCAGCTGGCCACGTTTGACCGCCTGCTTTTTGCTTTTTGCGCGAACGGGCGAGGGTTTGCGTCTGGCCATGGCTGCAAGGAAATACTGGATGAATTGGCTGCCCTTAGAACACCGCCGGGCCAACCCACGCAAGAGCGATCAGTGGATGACCCCGAGACCGAGCAAGCCAATGACGATGAGGTAAGCCGCGACGATATAATTGAGCAGCCGCGGCACGAGCAGAATGGCGACGCCGGCGACCAGCGCGACGATGGGCGCGATATGTGCGATTCCGATAGTCATAAGACCAGCCTTTCTTGAGTGTTGAAGAAACGATTCGAACGGGCAGCCGGTTCCAGAACTCGTGGTTGTACTCAGGAATCAGTTGGACCGCACCAGCCTGGCAGGTAGCGGGCATCGCTGCCCTTCGCCAGGGCCATCGCTTTTTTCAGCGCTGCGTCAAAATCCTTGACGATGGCTTTGCGTCTGACACGCCGGCGGAAGAAATCGGCCCACAGAAATTCGCTGAACGGCGCGGTATCCTTGGCAAATCCGCCGCGGCGGCGAAGCTCACCGGCAAGGCTGCGGAACGGATCGTCCTTGAGCTTATCGACCGAGTTCGGGATTTCCGAAAAATCGCATCGACGGCCGCGCTCGTCGTAGGCGTAAACCCAATTGAATTGATCAAGAACGTGCCAGAAATCTTCGGGCGCAACTTCACTGAGGTCGGCAACAACGGTGACGAGAACCTTCTTGATTCGCTCAAGATGCAGCGCGAGTGCAAGGTGATGATGGTCGATGACGAAGTACCGCTTATCGGGGCCCAGAACGACTGGGATCATATGGTCGCCGAGGAAGCCGCCAATCTTCTCGATACCCCGTTCGCGCAGGCGTTTTCTTTTCTCCTTAACTTCGCGCATGCCGACCGACATCTGCGTCGGCCGCAGGTCGGCGATGGAAACGGGCTTGAGGATTGGATCGCGCGCGTAAGACGGCATGACATGGCCCGTATCTCATCGCCCGGCGTGAGCTTAGCTCTCTATTCTTGAGAAGTCTGCCACGCCGCGGGTAGCGGCCCGGATTTCACTGAGCAGCTTGAGACGGTTTTCGCGCAAGGCGGCGTCATCGACGTTGACCGTCACCTTGTCGAAGAAAGCGTCGACGGCTGGGCGCAGCTTCGCCATGGCGGCCATAGCGGCGGCGAAGTCCTCCTTGGCGACGGCGGCCGAAGCGCCCGCACGCGAGCTATCGATCGCCTTGGCGAGCGCTTTTTCCTCCGGCGCGGCCAACAGCCTCGCCTCGGGCGCGGCGCTGTAGGCCTTGCCGTCCTTCTTTTCCTCGATGCGCAGGATGTTGGAGGCGCGCTTGACGCCGGCGAGCAGGTTCTTGCCGTCGTCGGTGTCGAGGAATTTTCCGAGCGCCTCGACGCGGCGCATAACCAGCAAAAGATCGTCCTGATTTTCCAGCGCGAAGACGGCGTCGACCAGGTCATGCCGCGCGCCTTGCTCACGCAACTGTACCTTCAGGCGGTCGGCGAAGAAGGACAGCAGATCGCGGGTCTGGTGCAGGAAGGAATGGGCCTGGACAAGATGCGGCCCGGTCAACTGCTTGTTCTTTTCCGACACCAGCACTTCGAGCTTGACCGCAAGACCGATATCGCTGGCGCTGAGGGCGACGATGTCGTCGTGCAGCGGATGCAGCACCGCGATAGCTTCGGCCAATGCCTCGTCGCGGCCGACAGCGCCGAAATGGCGCCAGAGCACCGAGCGCAGCGGCAGCCGCAGCTGATTCTCGACGAGAATGCGGATCACGCCCAGCGCTGCGCGGCGCAGCGCGTACGGATCTTTCGAGCCGGTCGGCTTTTCGTCGACCGCCCAGAAGCAGACCAGCGTGTCGATCTTGTCGGCAAGTGCAACGGCAATCGACACCGGATCGGCAGGCACGAGATCGTCGGGGCCTTTCGGCCGGTAGTGATCCTCGATCGCGTGGGCAACGGCTGCGTCTTCGCCTTGCTCCTCGGCGTAATAGCGGCCCATCAGGCCTTGCAGCTCGGGGAATTCGCCGACGACTTCGGTGAGCAGGTCGGTCTTGCACAAAACTGCGGCGCGGTCCGCCTTGGCGCGGTCGGCGCCGACGATGGGCGCAAGCTGCCCGGCGAGCGCCGCGATGCGCGCAATGCGCTCGGCCTGCGATCCAAGCTTTTCGTGGAACACGATGTGCTCGAACTTCGGCAGGCGGTCTTCCAGCCGCGTCTTGCGGTCGCTGTCGTAGAAGAACTTGGCGTCGGAGAGCCGCGCGCGGATGACGCGCTCGTTGCCGGCGGTGATCGCGCTTCCGCCGTCGCTTGCTTCCTCGTTGGCGACGAGAATGAACTTGTTCACGAGTTTGGCGCTGGCGGCGTCGCGCAGCACGAAGCATTTCTGGTTGTTGCGGATGGTGGCGCGGATAACCTCTTGCGGTATCGACAGGTAGGCCGCGTCGAACGACCCCATCAAGGTCACCGGCCATTCCACCAACCCGGCCACTTCGGCGAGCAGGCCATCGTCCTCCACCAGTTCGAAGCCTTGTGCAAAGGCAAGGTTTTTGGCGTCGGCGCGGATCATGTCGGCGCGGCGAGCGGGATCGAGCACCACCTTGGCGGCATCGAGCTTGGCGAGATAATCGTCGAACCGCCGCACCTTGATCGCGCCCGGCGCCATGAAGCGGTGGCCGCGGGTTTCATCGCCGGCCTTGATGCCGTCGACATCGAAGGGAACGACCTCCGGCTCTTCGGTCTCCGGGCCGAACGTCGCAACGATGGAATGCAACGGTCGCACCCAGGCAAGCTGGCCGCTGCCCCAGCGCATCGACTTCGGCCATGGAAAGCTTCGCACTACGTCCGGGATCATCTCAGCAAGCACGTCAATCGCCACGCGGCCCTGCTTCTCGATCACCGCCACATAGAAGTCGCCCTTCTTGTCGGGCTGGACTTTCGCTTCATCGATCGATTTGAGCCCGGCGGCCTTTACAAACCCGGCGATGGCGCCCGCTGGCGCGCCGACGCGCGGGCCTTTTTTCTCTTCCTTGATGTCGGGCTGGCGCGCCGGGATGCCATGCACCGACAGCGTCAGCCGGCGCGGCGTGACAAAGGCCTTGGCGCCCTCGTAGACGAGGCCGGCTTCGACCAGCCGGTCGGTCACCATCTTGCGCAAATCCTCGGCGGCGCGCGCCTGCATGCGCGCCGGGATTTCCTCGGACAAAAATTCGAGCAACAGGTCTGGCATGCCTAGTCGGACGCTCCGCCGCCTTCGGTCGCAAGCCAGGCCTCGCCGCAGCCCTTGGCCAATTCACGCACGCGCAGGATGTAGCTCTGCCGCTCGGTGACCGAAATCACGCCGCGGGCGTCGAGCAGATTGAAAACGTGGCTCGCCTTGATGCACTGATCGTAAGCCGGCAGCGCCATCAGGTGGCGCGCCTTGTTGCCGTCTTTCCATCCGGCGTCGAGATATTTCCTGCACGCCGCCTCCGCCATCTTGAATTGCTCAAACAGCATCGCGGTATCGGAGAACTCGAAATTGTGCCGCGAATATTCCTGTTCGGCCTGCAGGAAGACGTCGCCATAGGTCACGTTCTTGTCGTCGCTACGGCCGTTGAAGTTGAGATCGAAAACGCGGTCGACGCCCTGCACGTACATGGCCAGCCGCTCGAGCCCGTAAGTGAGTTCGCCCGCGACCGGCTTGCACTCGACGCCGGCGACCTGCTGGAAATAAGTGAACTGCGACACCTCCATGCCGTCGCACCAGCACTCCCAGCCGAGGCCCCAGGCGCCGAGCGTGGGGCTTTCCCAGTCGTCCTCGACAAAGCGGATGTCGTGCAGCTTCGGGTCGATGCCGATGGTCCTGAGCGAATTGAGGTAGAGCTCCTGAATGTCGAGCGGCGACGGCTTCAGGATCACCTGAAACTGGTAGTAGTGCTGCAAGCGGTTCGGATTTTCCCCATAGCGGCCGTCCTTGGGCCGGCGCGAGGGCTGCACATAGGCGGCGTTCCACGGCTTGGGTCCGAGCGCGCGCAGCGTGGTCGCCGGGTGAAACGTGCCGGCGCCGACCTCCATGTCGTAAGGCTGCAGGATCACGCAGCCCCAGGCCGCCCAGTACTGCTGCAGCGCAAGAATGAGGCCCTGGAACGAGCGCGCCGGGTCGAGGTATTCACGAGGAGCCCCCGTGGCGCGAAGATTGGCTTCAGCCATCGTTTGAATACTGATTTTTAATCATGAAAACGTGTCGGACCGTATCGGCGCCCCTATAGGGGGTCAAGCTGACGGCCCGTTTACACGATGTTTCAACCCGGCGCGCTATCGAAGCGTCAGTTTCCTGCGCGGCAAACTGGGGAGTTACGCGTGGCGACCTTTCAATTCGTGGGCTTGGTGCTGCTGGCGTTCGTGATCTGCCCGATCATCACCAAGCACCTGCCGATCAGCCGTTAGGGCTTGGGCCTCTTGGGGCCTAGAGCCGATATTCGCCGGTCTGCGGATCGCGGCGCAGCGTGCGCCGCTGTTCGGCGTCGGTGATGCGCGCCTTGACGCGCCTGGCATTCTCGAGCTCTTCGTTGATGCGGCGCGCTTCCTTGACCGCCCAGGTCACGACCACGGCACCGCCTGCGGCGAAAAGAGCCCACTTCACCAGCGGCGAGAATAAAAACGTCGGCATGACGGCCCTCAAATCTATAGCGAACTGTCAAAGTTTCGGACGCGAACAAGGCATTTTAGCGGCGGGGACGCGTCCTCACAAGCCGTAGCGGCCCCAAAGCGCGCGTGTTTCCAGCGCCGAAAGCAGGTCGGCGGCAAAGCCGTCCTGCCGCGAGAGCGCCTCGAGCGCGCCGACCCCGGGCAGCCTGCGGCCAAGCAGACTGCGCTCGCCGCCGATCAGCGGCGTGCGCACCTTGTCGCCGTAGCGCTGGCGCAGGTTTGAGCGCAGATCGCCGATGCTGTCGGCAAGGCCGAGCTCGATCGCTTTCTGCGCGGTCCAGAATTCGCCGGAGAACAGGACCTTATCCGTGCCGCGGAGTTTCGTGCCGCGCCGTTCTTTGACCAGCGCGATAAAGTGCTCGTGGATGTCCTTCTGGATGGCCTTGATGCGCTTGACGTCATCCGGCTTTTCCGGCTCGAACGGGTCGAGCATGACCTTGCGCTCGCCGGAGGTGTAAATGCGCCGCTCGATGCCGAGCTTTTCCATGAGCTTGGGAAAGCCGAACGTGCCGCCGACAACGCCGATCGAGCCGACAATCGAGAATGGATCGCAGATGATCTCGTCGGCTGCGCAAGCGAGCATGTAACCGCCGGACGCGCCGACGTCCTCGATGTAGGCGAATACCGGTATTTTCTTTTCCTCGCCCAGTTGCCGGATGCGGCGGAAGATCAGATGCGATTGCGCCGGCGAACCGCCCGGCGAATTGATCAGCAGCGCCACCGCACGCGCATTGCGCACGGCAAAGGCCTTTTGCAGCGCCCGCGCGGTCCCCGCCAGCGTCAGCCCGGGCCGCAGCGGTGTTACCGCACCGATGGCGCCGGAAAGCCGCACCACCGGCACCGTCGGAATATCCGGGCGAAAGCGCGACGGAACGAGCGGTCCCAGGCCGCCGGCGACGCGTTCGAAAATTGAGCTGATCGTATTCGGCATGGCAGCCAGTTAGTCCGTAGCGGCAACCCAAGTCAAAGCGCGGAGTTTATCCGGAGATTGCAGGATGTTGACGCGTGCGGCGCGTCAATTTATGCGGTCACGCCTTAGAAGTGCCTCATGTTGCCTGTTTTTTAACCTTGGAATGCTTTTTGCAATGCGGCAAAGGCCGTCATGCTAAGGCGGTTCAAACGAGGCGAATAGATGGACCCCAAGCTCACTATCCTGTTCCTGTTGATCGGCGTGGTTATTGCGCTTTCCAACCTCACCGACGACAGACTTGCGCGCTTGCGGCGCCAGCTTGCGTCGCGGCGCTGGCGCGAATTCGTGCCCGGGCGGCGCAAAGCTTAGTCACCGCGCCCAAGCGCTGTTCAAAGTAGCGTTCAGTCTCCAGTAAAATCCAGCGTACGGCCCGCGCGCAACACCGCCTCGGCGGCCGCGGACGGCTGCCCGTGCGAATCGTTGAGCTCAAGCCCCGGATGCCGCTTGAGCGGCGCCGTGCCCCCTTTGCGCGCGCGCACGATCACGCGAATCGGTGCCGCGCCGGGACGCGGACGGATCGGCAGGACGGCGGCGCCGCCGAATGCCGGCGCAAGCGCCTCCTGCACAGCGCCAAGGCCGTCGGCACGCCAGATGAGCGTGAGAACGCCGCCCGGCTTGAGCACATTTGCAGCCGCGCTTACCCAGCGCGGCAGCGTATCGGGCGCAGCGGCATGCGCGAGGCGGCGCCGGGCATCGGGCGACGCATGGCTCAAATCGTTAAACGGCGGATTGGTCAGCACGTGATCGGCGCTTTGCGGCGCCAGCCCCGCCGCGGCGAATGTCTCAGGCCTCGTCACATCAAGCGTCAGCGCGCGCACCCGGCCGGCAAGGCCGTTGCGCCGCGCGTTCCCGGCAGCAAGCGCTGCGAGCGCCGGGTCGATCTCGACCAGCGTTACCGTGAGCCCGCCGACCCGGACAGCCAGCGCCAGTCCCGCGGCGCCGACACCGGCGCCCAGATCGACCGCATGATCGCCGGCCGCGGCCGCCGTCGCCGCCGCCAGCAATATGGCGTCGTGGCCGACGCGATGGCCGTGGCGCGGCTGACGCAGCAGCAAACGGCCGCCGAGCACGGCGTCGTCGCTGGTTTCGAGAATCGTGTCAGCGTCCATCTGCGCGAAGCTCATGGCCGAGGCCAGCGTCCTGCAACACCTGCCGCGCCCGCAGCTCGGCCCCATCCGCCACCAGCACCCGCGCCTGCAACATGCCGAGCGAACCTTCAAGCACGCTCATGTTCTGGTCGAGCACCATCAGTTCGATGCCGGCGCCTTTGAGCAGGGCTTCCACCGCCGAAATCAGCACCCGGTCATTGGTGCGCAGGATCTCGCGCATAAAACTATCGCCTTCTGCGTTCTTCGCCGGGCGCCCGGTGTGAAAGGTAGGCAAGCAGCTTCATCTCGCGGCGGCCGCGCGTCACGGTATCGAGCACCAGCCCGATGGCGACCGAAAGACACGCCAAAATCATCAGCGCCGCCGACAAAACCGCGGTCGGCAGCCGCGGCACCAGGCCGGTTTCCATGAACGTCACGACAATGGGTATGGCAAATCCCACCGAGGCGATGGCGAGCGCCGCGCCGATGGCGCTGAAGAACGGCAACGGCCGCTCGGCGCGATAAAGCTTGACGATGGTGCGCAGGATGCGCAAGCCGTCGCCCCACGTGTTGAGCTTCGAAGTCGAGCCTTGCGGCCGCGCGAAATAGGGCGTGTCGACTTCGGCCGCGGCAAGTCCAAGCTCGAGCGCGTGAATGGTGAGTTCGGTTTCGATCTCAAAGCCGCCTGAAAGCACCGGAAAAGATTTTACAAAACGGCGCGAAAACACCCGATAGCCGGTGAGCATATCGTTGAATGTCGAACCGAACACCGACGCGACGAATGCCGTCAGCAGCCGGTTGCCGGTGCGGTGGCCGGGACGATAGGCGGCCTGTTCGCGGTCGACCCGGTTGGCGACCACCATGTCGAGCCGGTCGGCGAGCAAACGCTCGATCATGCGCGGCGCACTGCGGGCGTCGTAGGTCGCGTCGCCATCGACCATCACGTAGAGGTCGGCCTCGACATCGGTGAACATGCGCCGGACCACATAGCCCTTGCCCTGGCGCTTTTCCTCGAACACCTCGGCGCCTGCGGCGCGCGCCGCGGCCGCGGTATTATCGGTCGAATTGTTGTCGAACACGAAAATCGTGGCGCCGGGCAAGGCCGCCTTGAAGTCACGGACGACGTTGGCGACGGCGGCTTCCTCATTGTAACACGGCACCAGCACCGCGATGTTGTACGCATCGAGGCTGTCCTCGCGCGCGACCACGGAAGAAGCTTTTCGTGCCAACGTCACCCCCGATTGCCGACCGTCATAATCAAACCAACGTGAACACGGCGGACTAACACACTTGCCGCGCGGTTGTCTGCGCACGATCTAATCCGAAAACCATTTCCTACTTTTGCAAATCATGCGCTAACATACCGTTTCCGTGCTCGCGCGTCCCTAAGTCTCTCCGGAGTCCCCCCTCGTGGCAGTCGTTGTCCCTTTTGAAAGTCCGCATGGCGCTTCGATCGAGCGCCTGGCCGGACTGGTCGCCGCCGACATGGAGCGCGTCAATACGACGATCCTCGCGCGCACCGGCTCGGAAGTCGCGATGATCCCGGAGGTCGCCAACCACCTGATTTCCTCCGGTGGCAAGCGGCTGCGGCCGATGCTGACGCTGGCGATGGCCAGGCTCGCCGGCTACACGGGCGATGGTCATGTCAAATTCGCCGCCGCCGTCGAGTTCATGCACACGGCGACCCTGCTGCATGACGACGTGGTCGACGAAAGCGACATGCGCCGCGGCAAGCTCGCCGCGCGCATGCTGTGGGGCAACGAGGCGAGCGTGCTGGTCGGCGATTTCCTGCTCGGGCAGGCTTTCAAGATGATGGTCGATGTCGGCAACCTGCACGCGCTCGGCATCCTCTCGTCCGCCGCCGCCGTGATCGCCGAAGGCGAAGTGATGCAGCTTGGCGCCGCCAACAACACCGCCACCAACGAGGACGAATATCTGGCGGTGATCCGCGCCAAGACCGCCGAGCTGTTCGCCGCGGCCTGCGAAGTCGGCCCGGCACTGGCGGCCAAGGACAAGGCCGAACAGGCCGCCTGCCGTTCGTTCGGGATGAACCTCGGCATCGCCTTCCAGCTCGTCGACGACGCGCTCGATTACGGCGGAAAGTCAGCCAAGCTCGGCAAGAACGTCGGCGACGATTTTCGCGAGGGCAAGATTACGCTGCCGGTGGTGCTGTCGTTCCGCCGCGGCTCGGCGCACGAACGCGAATTCTGGAACCGTACGCTCGGTCAGGGCCAGATCCGCGACGAGGATCTCGACACCGCCATCTCGCTGATGACAAGGCACCGCGCCATCGAAGACACTCTCGGCCGCGCCCGCCATTACGGCGCCATCGCCATCGACGCCCTGGCGCTGGTGCCGCAGTCAGAGATCAAGCAGGCTCTGGAAGAGACGGTCGCCTTCTGCATCGCCCGCGCGCACTAAAGCGCGAGTGTCGCCGCGAAAATCAACGCCACAACGAAGGATCGCCTTCGGCCGGGTCGCGCGATAGCTGAAGGCGCACGTTGGGATCGGGGTCCTGACCGATAAACTTGCCGTTTTGATAGACCGCCGGCGCGCAGCCGTTGGCGCGCGGCACGTTCCCCTCGGACCAGAGGAAATCCCAGTCAAAGCGGGTCGGCCGCTCGACGCAAGGCGTGGCGGCAACATGGCGCTTGCCATGATGCTTCGGCGTCGCCGAGGCGCCGGCCAGGGCGACGAGCATTGCCGCAATCGCAATCAAAGCGGATTTCATAAGCACTCCCTGAGCGCGCCTACCTACCGGTAAAGCGCGGTATTGGCAACGGTTCCGCTCAATCAGGGTGTTTTTAAGGTTGCCCGCCGATGCTGGCGCCTTGTACCCACCATTGCTTGTTTTCGGATTGCACGCGCCGCGCCGCTGCCGCGGCCTCCGCCGGCGAGGCAAACAGCGCAAAGCAGGTCGGGCCCGAGCCCGACATGGCCGCAAAGCGGGCGCCAGGCAATCCGCTCAACGTCCGCAGCACCTCGGCGACGACAGGCGCGCGCGCGATAGCCGCGGCGGTAAGATCGTTGCCGTTGACTTTGAGATAATCGAACAGTCCCACGGCGGCGCGAGGCACCGGAGAAATATTTTCGGTCTTGCCGGGCGTGACCGCAAAGGCGGCGAACACGTCGCGGGTCGAAAGCGGCACCCCCGGATTGACCAGCACCGCCGCAAGCTGCGGCAGTTCGACCGGCGGCGCGAGCCGCTCGCCGACGCCGCGCATGACGCGCGGGCGTGATTCAAGACAGACCGGCACATCGGCGCCGACCGCTAAGGCGGCTGCCGCGAGGCGCGCATCGCCGGACGGCAGATCGTTCACGCGCGCCAGCAACCGCAACGCCGCGGCAGCGTCGGCGGAGCCGCCGCCGAGGCCGCCGGCGACGGGGATGTTCTTTTGCAGGCGAAAATGCCCGGCCTTGAGACCGTTCACGCGCTGGCGCAACGCCGTTGCGGCCTTGAGCACGAGATTGTCCGCCACAGGCCCGCTCGCCGCGGCGAAGGGACCGGCGATGTCGAGCACGGTTTCATTCGCGGGCTGCAAGGCGAGCGTATCGGCGATGTCGGCGAAAGCCACGAGACTTTCCAGTTCGTGATAGCCGTCGCCGCGGCGGCCCAGAACACGCAAGGTCAGATTGATCTTGGCGGGAGCCTGTTCGACCAGCGCTGCGCTCACGAAGGGATCTTAACCCCCGTCGCCGGTCTTCTTGCCCGCCTTGGCCTGCGAGGAGGTTTCCTCCGGCAGCCCGTTTTGCAGCTTGGCCTCGATCTTGGGCAAGTCGTCGGCATCCGGCTTGAGGTCGCGAGCGTGAGCCCACTGGAAGTGGGCTTCCAGCGTGCGGCCGACGCGCCAATACGCGTCGCCGAGGTGATCGTTGATCGTCGGATCTTCGGGCTTGAGCTCGACCGCGCGTTCAAGCTGCTTGACCGCCTCTTCGTAATTACCGATGCGGAAATAGGCCCAGCCCAGCGAGTCGACGATGTAGCCGTCGTCCGGGCGCTGAGCCACGGCACGCTTGATCATCTCCAGGCCCTGATCGAGGTTGGAGCCCTGATCGACCCAGGAATAGCCGAGATAATTGAGCACCTGCGGCTGCTCGGGATAAAGCTCCAGCGCTTTTTTGAGGTCGGCTTCCGCCTTCGGCCATTGCTTGGAGCGCTCGTAGCAAATGCCGCGGAAGTAGAAGAGCGCCCAGTTGTTCTTGACCGGCTGCTTGACGGTGGCAATACCCTTGGAATAGGTGTCGGCGCATTCGGTAAATTTCTTGCGCCCGCGCTGCACATTGCCCAGCGCGACGATCGCCTCGAGATCGTCGGGATGATCGTTGATCAGCGCGGTCAGATGCTTTTGCGCTTCGTCCGGCTTATCGAGCGCATCGAGATCTGACGCCATCTGGATCGCGGCGTTGCGATGCAGCGCCGAATTCGCCGGCACGCGTTCATAAATCTTGATCGCCAGCTCCGGCTTTTTCAGCGACTCGTAAAGGTCGGCAAGCGACAGCAGCGCCAGCGGATGGGTCGGCGCGAGATAGAGCGCAAGCTGGAGATAGACGAGGCCGAGGTCCTCACCGCCGCGACGTCCGAGGGAAGCGCCGAGGCCGTACAGCGCTTCGGCCCCGCCGGCCTGGGCGTTGGCGACCAGCGGCGGCAATTTCTCGCCGGCCTTGAGCTTGTTCATCGCCTCGACGATCAGCGGGTGACGCGGCAGTTGTTTGTCGAAATTCTCGAAGATGGTGAGGGCGTCCTTGGGCGAACGATTGCGCGACACCCAGGAGCCGTAGGCCTGCACAACGCGCAGCGCCGTCGGATCGAGCTTGTAGGCGTTTTCGAACCGCTTGCCGGCTTCCTTCTGGTTGCCGGACAATTCGGCAATCATCCCGGCGTGCAGATCCTTGAAGATCGCGTACCAGTCGGGGCCCGTCAGCCGATCGATCGTCGCAAGCGCGCCCTTGTTGTCGCCGGCGCCATGCTGACTCCAGGCGGTGAGCAGCGTCGCGGTAAGATCGGTGATCGGCCCGCGGATCGATTGTGCAAGCTCGCGGCGAGCGGCGGAATATTGCGCTTTCTTGAGCGCGTGCACGCCCAGCACCAGCTTGGCGACGCGGTCGTTCTTGTCGACCTTGGTAATCTGCTCGGCGTAGGGAACGGATTCCTCGACCGTGCCGTCAACCAGCAGCGACAGGAACGTGCGGTCGAGCAGTTCGCCGTTTTTGGGATCGCGCCGCAGCGCCGCGCGGTAAAATGCCGCAGCCGCCGCGGCATCGCGCTCCTGCCCGGCGTGGCGCGCGGCGAGGTAGCTGCCAGTCGCCGTCAGGCCCGCAAGATCCTGGGTGCTTGGCGCCTGCGCCGACAGCTCAACTGGAAGGGCAACCAGAAATGCGACAAGCGCGGTGCCGACCATGCACCGGGTAAGCGTCGAAGAGGTCACGGGCGGTGCTCCAATGGAGGCGGCCGGGCGCGAATATCGCGTGAGGACACCGAAGGTTGAGCCGAGAATGGCCTTTTTGTGCGACGCCCGCAAGAACGGCGGCTGCCGCCTCTGCAAACAACCTGAAAGCTCTGTTGTGGCGGCATCGTGGCCGCCTGCAACGGGAGGTCACATATTCGGGTAATTCGGTCCGCCGCCGCCTTCGGGTGGAACCCACGTAATGTTCTGATTCGGGTCTTTGATGTCGCAGGTTTTGCAGTGGACGCAATTCTGCGCGTTGATGACGAATTTGGGCGAGCCCGCCTCCTCCACCCATTCATAGACACCGGCCGGGCAATAGCGCTGCGAAGGGCCGCCGAACACGTCATGCTCGGAGGTCTTCTCCAGGTTCATGTCGCCGACGCGCAGATGAACCGGCTGGTCCTCCTCGTGATTTGTATTTGACAGGAACACCGACGAAAGGCGGTCAAAGGTGAGCTTGCCGTCTGGACGCGGATAGGAAATCGGAGCGCACTCGGCGGCGGGCTTGAGCGAGGCGTAATCCGGCTTGCCATGCGAGAGCGTACCGAACAGCGAGAACCCGAACGTATTGGTCCACATGTCGAGGCCGCCGAGCGCGATGCCGGCGAGCGTGCCGAATTTCGACCACAGCGGCTTGGCGTTGCGCACTTTGCGGAGGTCGTGGCCGATCGGCGAGGCGCGCCAGCCGGCGTCGTAATCGGCGAGTTCGTCGTGGCTGCGGCCGGCGGTGAGCGCTGCGCTCACGGCTTCGGCCGCCATCATTCCCGAGAGCATGGCGTTATGACTGCCTTTGATGCGCGGCACATTCATGAAGCCTGCATCGCAGCCGATCAGCGCGCCGCCGGGGAATATGAGCTTGGGCACCGACTGGAAGCCGCCTTCGGTCAGCGCGCGGGCGCCATAGGCGAGGCGCTTGCCGCCGGCGAAGGTGTCGCGCACCAAAGGATGCGTCTTGAAGCGCTGGAATTCCTCGAACGCCGAGAGGTACGGATTGGCGTAATTGAGATGCAGGACGAAGCCGACCGACACCAGGTTGTCGTCGAGGTGATAGAGGAAGGAGCCGCCCCCGGTCGAGCCATCGAGCGGCCAGCCAAAGGTGTGCTGCACCAGCCCCTTGCGGTGCCTGTCCGGCGCCACCTGCCAAAGCTCCTTGAGGCCGAGGCCGAATTTCTGCGGCTCGCGTCCCTCGCCGAGTTTGAACCTGGCAAGAAGCTGCTTGCCCAGATTGCCGCGCGCGCCCTCGCCGAACAGCGTGTATTTGGCGCGCAATTCCATGCCGCGGGTGAACGACTCTTTCGGTTCGCCGTTCTTGCCGACGCCCATGTCGCCGGTGGCGATGCCGGCCACCGCGCCGTTGCCGTCGTAGAGGACTTCGACGGCGGCAAATCCCGGATAGATTTCGACGCCGAGTGCCTCGGCCTTTGTCGCCAGCCAGCGGCAGACGCTGCCGAGCGATACGATGAAGTTGCCGTGATTGCTCATCAGCGGCGGCATCATGACATTGGGCAGCCGCAGCGCGCCGGAACCGGTCAGGTAATAGAAGCGGTCGTCGCTCACCGCGGTCTTGATCGGGGTGTCTTCGCTGCGCCATTGCGGCAGCAACCGGTCGAGGCCGACCGGATCGATCACCGCCCCCGACAGGATATGGGCGCCCACCTCGGAGCCTTTCTCCACCACCACGACGGAAATTTCCGGGTTTATCTGCTTGAGGCGGATCGCCGCCGCGAGGCCCGCGGGACCGGCGCCGACCACCACCACGTCGAATTCCATCGCCTCGCGGGCGGGCAGTTCGGCCATAGGCATCTCCCAAGCGTCCCAGTATTATCGGAGCGGCCATGAACCGCATAGCCGCATTTGCCGCGCCGATCTTGCTGGCGTTCACGACCGCCGCCGGCGCCCAGCAAGGCCCGGGCCAGCATCCCCCGCTTCTGCTCAACGGCGATACCGTTGCCGTGGTCCGCAGCGACCAGGCCGGAACGCTGAGCCTGCCGAAAGGCACACCGCCCTTCCCCGCGGTGATCCTCATGCATGGCTGCGGCGGCGTGACGCAAAACATGAACGTCTGGGCGCAGCGGCTGCGCTCCTGGGGCTATGCCGCACTGATCCTCGACAGCTTCGCCCCGCGCGGCATCGATAATGTCTGCGGAAAAATCGGCAAATTTCCGCCCCGCGAGCGTGCCAAAGACGCCTTTGCCGCCGCCGCCTGGCTGCGCGCGCGCCCCGAAATCGACCCGGCGCGCATTGGCCTCATCGGATTTTCCCACGGCGGCTCGACCGCCCTGGCCGCGTCGGTTACGCGCCGTGTCACCGCGCTCGACGCCGAGCCCTTCAAGGCCGTCGTCGCCTATTATCCTTTCTGCCCGGAAATCGCGCTCGACCTTGCCAGCGACGTGCAAGTCCTGATTGGTTCCGATGACGATTGGACGCCCGCCGGCCGCTGCATGAAATGGCTTCCACACTACGCCGATGCGTCGGTGCACAAGCCGCTGTTGAAAATCTACCCGGGCGCGGTGCATGCTTTCGACGCGCGCGCGCCGTCGCGGATCTATTTCGGCCACCACCTCGAATTTGCCGCCGGTGCGGCGGGCGACTCCTTCGAGATCACCAGGCAATTTCTCGGCAGCCACCTTAACCCGATAACGCCGCATGAATAGCAACGACGGAACCCGCGCTTTGCTCGACTTCTATCTTGAAGCCGGTGTCGACGCGCTGCTCGGCGAGCAACCGGTCGACCGCTTCGCGGCGCCGCAACGTCCGTCCGCGGTGACGTCACGGCCGGCCTCGGTGCCGCGCGATCCCGAAATTAAGGGCCGAGTTTCCCCGGTTGCGCCGCCCTCGCCTGACGCCGCCGCGACGGAAGCGCGCGCGGCGGCAACACGCGCCGGCACGCTCGAAGAACTGCGCGGCATGCTCGACAAGTTCGACGGCTGCGCGCTGAAGGCAACCGCGACGCAGCTCGTCTTCGCCGACGGCAACGCAAACGCCAAAGTGATGTTCGTCGGCGAAGCGCCGGGCCGCGACGAAGACATTGAAGGCCTGCCCTTCGTCGGCCGCTCAGGCAAATTGCTCGACCGCATGCTCGCCGCCATCGGTCTCGACCGCACCTCGGTCTATATCGCCAACATCGTGCCGTGGCGGCCGCCGGGCAACCGCACGCCGACGCCGCAGGAGTCCGCGATCTGCCTGCCCTTCGTCATGCGGCAGATCGAACTCGTCGATCCCGATATTCTCGTTTGCCTTGGCGGACCCTCCGCGCAAACGCTGCTGGGGATCAAGGAGGGCATTACCAAGACGCGCGGGCGGTGGTTCAATTTCGACACGGGCAAGCGCGAAATCCGCGCCATGCCGACTTTTCATCCGGCGTTCCTGCTGCGCAGCCCGTTGCAGAAGCGTTTCGCCTGGCGCGATTTCCTGGCCATCAAGAAGGCGTTTGGCGAAAATCAGCGGTGAGCCGCCAAGCGCACTTGCCCTGAGCTGAGGGCTAAACGGCAACAACTGACCGCGAGACGGCTCGCCTTGTCGTTCTTATTCGCGCTATGATCCGCAACTGCCTCGCTCCGCAAGGAGACCGCTCATGGATTTCGATCCTGTCCTTCTTGCCCGTCTGCAATTTGCCTTCACCATCATATTCCACATCATTTTCCCGAGCTTCACCATCGGGTTGTCCGCCTATATCGCCACGCTCGGCGTGATGTGGCTGCGCACCGGGCGTGAGCATTTTCACGTGCTGATGCGGTTCTGGACCAAGATCTTCGCGGTGTCCTTCGCCATGGGCGTGGTCTCGGGGATCGTGCTTTCCTATCAGTTCGGCACCAACTGGAGCCGCTTCTCGGTCGTGGCCGGAAACGTGCTTGGGCCGTTGCTCGGCTACGAGGTGCTCACCGCCTTTTTCCTGGAAGCAACGTTCCTCGGCATCCTGCTGTTCGGCTTCAACAAGGTGCCGCCCTGGCTATACGTGCTGTCGGCGGCGGTGGTCGCGACCGGCACCGCGATATCGGCATTCTGGATCCTGGCGGCAAACAGCTGGATGCAGACGCCGGCGGGCTACGAGCTGCGCGCCGGCATCGCCTATCCGACCGACTGGCTCGCCATCGTTTTCAACCCCAGCTTCCCCTACCGTTTCGCGCACATGCTCAACGCCGCCTACCTCACCACCGCCTTCGTGGTCCTGGCGGTCGGCGCGCGCTACCTGATCGCCGGAAAATACCAGCAGGAAGCGCGCACCATGTTGCGCATGGCGATCGGGCTCACCGTCATCCTTGCGCCGTTACAGCTTTTCATCGGCGACCAGCACGGCCTCAACACGCTCAAGCACCAGCCGATCAAGGTCGCGGCGATGGAGGGGCATTGGGACAGTTCGGACCCCGGTGACCTCGAGCTTTTCGCCTGGCCGGACGAAAAGGCCGAGACCGACCGTTTCTCCATTTCCATCCCGCATGGCTCTTCGTTGATCCTTAGGCATTCCTGGAACGGACTGTATCCGGGTTTGAAGAGCGTGCCGCCCGCCGACCGGCCGCCGGTTGTGCCGGTGTTTTTCGCTTTCCGCATCATGGTCGGGATCGGCATGTTCATGATCGCTGCGGCGTTCACCGGTGCGTTCCTCTGGTGGCGCGGTGCGCTGTTTTCGGCACGCTGGTATCTCGCCATCATGTCGCAATGCTGGTGGATCGGGTTTGTCGCGGTGATTTCAGGCTGGGTGGTGACCGAGACCGGGCGGCAGCCATGGATCGTCCACGGCATCCTGCGCACCGCTGACGCCACCTCTCCGGTACCGGGCGCCAGCATCGCCGGGACGCTGGCCCTGTTCATCGTCACCTACGGCATCGTGTTCTGGTTCGGCATCTATTACATCAACCGCCTGATCAACGGCGGTCCGGACAGTCCGATGGCCAAAGAGGCTGCGGGCTTCACCAACAGGCCGCTGGCGCGAGCCGGCGAAGCCTCAGTCGAGAGGTGACGCCATGGAATGGTATCTGCCTGTGATCTGGGCCGGGCTGATCGGCACCGCCGTCGCCATGTATGTGACCCTCGACGGTTTCGACCTCGGCATCGGCATCTTGTTCCCTTACGCCGGCAACGAAAGGGAACGCGACCAGATGATGCGCGCGATCGCGCCGTTCTGGGACGGCAACGAAACCTGGCTTGTGCTCGGCGGTGCGGGCTTGTTCGTCGCGTTTCCGAAAGCTTATGCGGTGATCATGCCGGCGTTCTATCTGCCGGTGATCGTGATGCTGCTCTCGCTGGTGTTCCGCGGCGTCGCCTTTGAGTTCCGCACGGTCTCGCGCAGCAAAAGCGGCTGGAGCCTTGCCTTCGCCGTCGGCTCGACGCTGGCGGCCTTCTCCCAGGGTGTCATTCTCGGCGGCTTGATCCACGGTGTTCCGGTTGCCGACGGCGCCTACGCCGGCGGCGCTCTCGATTGGGCAAAGCCGTTCGCCCTTTTATGCGGGCTGGCGCTGGTCGCAGGCTACGCGCTGCTGGGGGCAACCTTCCTCGCCATGAAGACGGAAGGTCAGGTCGCGGCGCGCGCCAGGGCGCAGGCAAAAACCATCCTGCTGATCGTGCTGGCCTTCATGGCGGCGGTGAGCCTGTGGACGCCTTTGGCCGAGCCGCGCATCGCGGCGCGCTGGTTCTCGCTGCCGAATTTCTATTTCCTCTGGCCGGTACCGGTGGTGACCGCGCTCACCGCATTCCTGCTCTGGCGCTGGCTCGAAAATGGCCGCGAGGCGCCGCCGTTCCTCGCCGCAATCGCGCTGTTCCTGCTCGGTTACCTCGGACTGGTGATTTCCAACTTCCCCTATCTGGTGCCGCCTTCGCTGACTGTCTGGGACGCCGCGGCAGCGCCCGCGAGCCAGGTCTTCATGCTGCTCGGCACGCTGCTGCTGCTGCCGATTATCCTCGGCTACACCGCCTTCATCTATTGGCTGTTCCGCGGCAAGGTGCGCGAAGGCGAGAGCTACCACTAGCGCGCAGCGGCTTGCGGACGCAGCACCGCCCAGCCGAGACGGATAAGCGGCAACAGACCTTGCACCGGCCGTGCAAACGAGCGCGGCACCTCCGGCACCAGTGCGGGGAATTGCGCTTTCAGTTCCGCCGGCGGAGTGCCGGCGTTGTCGGCTGCCGGCCACACCAGTAGCCCGCCCTGCTTTTGCATATCGGCTGCGGTGGCCCAGGGACTGCGTTCCGGCGCCCAATTGAAATAGACGTGCGGACGGCTTGGACTGCCGAGCGCGACCAATGCCGCGAAGCGCTCGTCGCCGCTGACATAGTCGAGCGGCCGGCCGATGCGGCGCTGGAAATTATCGGCAAAGAAGGAGCCCGCAGCGTTTGCCGGCTGGTCCATCTTCAGGTCGGTGGCCAATGTCCACGGCAGCAGCACCATGCCGATCACCATGAGGACCGGCGGCGCCACAAGAAGAGCAAACCACGTCGACGATACCAACCGCTCGCGATAGAGCAGCACGCGGTCGCCGGCGAAGACGATGAGCGCAAGGCCCGACAGCACGATGAGGGGCGCCAGCCGCTGCATCGGCGCGACGCGGCCCAAGGCGACGGCGACCGCGACGGCAAGGACCGCGGGCGTCAGCGCGAAAAAATAGACAAACCAGCGGGCAAACCCGGCGACCGGATTGCGATCGATTTCAGGCGCCACTGCTCGCCGCTGCCGCGGCCAGCCGCTGGCGAGGCCGGCCAGCAGAAACATCCCGAGGTGGGTCGCCAGCAGCGCCGCGGCGAGCAGAAGCCCGGGCGCAAGCGCGCTCTCGAAAGCGCGGCCTTCGGCCAGATACCCGACGACAAGATCGTAGCGATACCAGAGCCAGGCAAAATGCGGGAAGATCACCAGGGCAAACAGCACCAATGCGATCCACGGTTCCGGATGCGCGAGCGCGGCGCGGCCGCGCGCCGACGCCAGAACGAAGGGAATCATCAGCGCAAAAAGAATGAGGCCGATGTAGTTCGCCAGCAGCAGCAGTCCGAGATCGACGGCGAGCAGAAACCAGGCGCCGCGGTCGCTCTCGCCGACCGCCCGCCAGAGGTGCAGAAGTGCCAGCGCCCACAGCGGCGCCGCAAGGATTGCTGGGCCGAAATCGGGGCTCGGCACGTTGAAAGCCGCAATGCCGACCATCAGCAGCACCGCGAGCACGGCGTGGCGCGTGCCGACAATTGCGCGCCCGAGCGTGAACATCGCCCAATAGGTGACGACGATGCAGGCTTGCGCCAGGAAATAGACGCCAAGACCGCCGGCAATACGAAACGCGATCTCACCCAGCCAGAAAGCGAGCGGTGGCCCGAGATAGCTGCCGAGCTGAAATTCGTGGCCGACGGCCAGCAGGATGGGCAAGTCGCCGGGCGGTGCGCTGTAGAACAGCGACGGCAGCGCCGTCCACAACACGCCTTGCGAGAGCGCCACGCCCCAAAATACAAATTTCGGCCGCCCGCGCAGGAATTCGATGATCAGCGAGACGTAATGCATTGGCCCGGCGGGGTGGAATGGGCGGGAAACATAATTCTTTGCGTATGATCCTATCCGAAAACAGTCAGCTGCTTTTCAGGATCATGCGCGCCGGGCAGCAATAGTGAAGCTGAACTAAAGAGGCAACAGATCGTCGATGGCCGCGTCGGCGGCTCCGATGAGATCGGCGAGTTTTGCCGCAACCGGCGCAAAGGAGCGGCGGTGATGGATTGTCGGCCCCAGGCGCGCGAGCGCCTCGAAATGCTCGGGCACGCTATACCCCATGTGCCGCTCGAAACCGTAGCCCGGGTGTGCCAGCCCCAGCCGCGCCATGAGCCGATCGCGGGTGACCTTGGCGACGATGGAGGCGGCGGCGATCGAGGTGACCAATGCGTCGCCGGAAACCACCGCCGTACAGTCGCAGCCGACGTCGATACGGTTATTGCCGTCGACGTACACCAGCCTCGGCGCCACGGGCAACGCCTTGACCGCCCGCGCCAGCGCCCACAGCGAGGCGCGCAGGATATTGTCGCGATCGATACGCGCGATCGAGCCGAAGGCGACGGCGACCTGTGCGGTGGCGCAGATTTTCTCGTAAAGCCTCTCGCGCTCGGCCGCGTCAAGTTTCTTCGAGTCGTTAAGGCCGCGCGGGATGCGGTTCGGGTCGAGCACCACCGCGGCGGCAACGACCGGCCCGGCGAGCGGTCCCCTACCCGCCTCGTCGCAACCGGCGACCGGCCATATCCCGTTATTGAGCGCGCGCCGCTCGCGGCGGAAGCTCGGGCGGAGAGCGGGCTCATTCAGCGGCAGACGCCGGGCGGCAGAGGCTCGATTCATGGTTCGCGATCAGTGCGCTGCGGCGCGCACAAGTCAATCGAGGGTACCTCCCGGATGTGGATGACTTGGGAGAAGCGCCCGATGGCTCTCGCGTGCTTGACTTGCGGCCCCCGACCTCTTCCACTCGCAAGGTCGAGCTGGGCCGCCAGACAAGGCGCTGGCGAAATGCCCCAACAACGAAACATTGCCAGGAGGACGACATGGCTGAATCCGTTTACAAAGTCATTGAGCTCGTCGGCACCAGTACGGAATCATGGGAGAAGGCGGCAAAAGCCGCGGTCGACAGAGCCGGGAAATCCCTGCGCGACCTTCGTGTTGCCGAGGTCGTGGAAATGGACATGCAGCTCAAGAACGGAAAGGTCGAAGCCTATCGCGCCAAGGTGAAGATCTCATTCAAGTTCGAGGGAAAGGCCTAGCGCCAAACGCCTCAGAACAGGTTGAGTTGCGCCGAGCCGGGCTTGGGATGGCGAAAATGTGACGTGGAGAGCTGCGTGCGCGAGACGTTGAAGCCGAGTTTCTCGCAAGCAAGTTCAAAACGCCGGCCGATCATCCAGGCATAGGGGCCTCTGCCTTTCTGCCGCTCGAACCACTTTGCATCGTAGTCCTTGCCGCCGCGCATCTCGCGGACCAGCTTGAACACGTGATTTTCGCGGTCGGGATAATTCGCCTTGAGCCATTCGCGGAACAGGTCGCGCACTTCCAGCGGCAGGCGCAGCATCACATAGCCCGCTTCCTTGACGCCGGCGGCCTGCGCCGCTTCAAGAATGCGCTCGATCTCCATGTCATTGAGCGCAGGGATAACTGGCGCCACCATCACGGTTGTCGGCACGTCGGCCTGGCTCAGCCGCCGCAAGGCTTCAAGCCGCCGCATCGGCGTTGCCGCGCGTGGCTCCATCCTGCGTGCGAGCTCGGCGTCGAGCGTGGTCACCGACAGCGCCACCTTGGCGAGATTGCGTGTCGCCATGCGCGCGAGGATGTCGAGATCGCGCAGCACCAGCGCCGACTTGGTGACGATGCCGACCGGGTGACCGGCGCGGTCGAGTACTTCGAGAATGCGGCGCATCACCTGATACTTGCGCTCGATCGGCTGATACGGGTCGGTATTGGTGCCGATGGCGATGACACGCGGCTCGTAGTTCGGCGCCGCCAATTCCTTTTCCAGAAGGTCGGCCGCCTCCGGCTTGACGAAGAGCTTGGATTCGAAATCGAGCCCGGGCGACAGGCCGAGGTAGGCATGGGTCGGGCGCGCAAAACAATAAACGCAGCCGTGCTCGCAGCCGCGATAGGGATTGATCGAACGGTCAAAACCGATGTCGGGGGACTCATTGCGCGTGATGATCTTGCGCGTCGCGTCCACCGTCACCTGCGTCTTGAACGCCGGCAACTCGTCGAGGGTCCGCCAGCCGTCGTCGAAGGCAATGCGGGCCAGCGGCTCGTAGCGCCCCGAGGCGTTGGTCTGCGCGCCGCGTCCGCGCCGTCGCTCGAACTCGACGGCAACGCCCAGCAGCCCCGTCGTCTCCGGGCCAAACTTGTCCGCCGGCGCGGAGGGCAGCCCCGACGCCAGCGGACGTTTGACGGCTGTGTTGTTGAACCTAGCCATGGACGTAACCTAGTCAGTCAAAGTGAACATAACAAGAACAATCGAAAAAGTCCACAACTTGAGCAGCTTGGGCGCTATCTCGTAGCCAAAAACGTGACCGCTACATGATATGGTGCAACCCGCTCCGCGCTCCGAGGTTCCATGATCAGCGTTGTCATCGCCACGCACGAATCGGAGCGCTCGCTGGTGCCGACGCTGGCGGCGCTGGTGCCGGGCGCGACCGCAGGGCTGCTCGGCGAGGTGGTGGTGGCCGACACCGGCTCTGCCGACGCCACCGCGCAGGTTGCCGAAGTCGCCGGCTGCCGCTTCATGGCCTCCAGCGATCCGCTCGGCGTGCGGCTCAAAGCGGCGGCGGCTTCGACGCGTGGCGCCTGGCTGATATTTCTGCGAGCCGGGGCCGTGCTCGAGCCTGGCTGGGTTGGCATCGTCGAGCGCTTCATCGAACGCGCCGACATGCTTGACGGTGCCCGCGCCGCCGTGTTCCGCCCGCCCGGCTTTGCCGACCTTTTGCGTCCGGGGCCAGCCGAACTGCTGGCGATGCTGCGCGCCACGCTTGGCGGCGGGCCAAAGCCCGACCAGGGCCTGCTCATCGCGCGGGCGCTCTACGACGAGATTGGCGGGCACCGCGCGGACGACAATGCCGAGGATGCCTTGCTGCGCCGTCTCGGGCGCCGGCACATCGCCATGCTGCCCGCCGTGGCGGGCCTCGCCCGTTAAGCCAACGGCAAGATACTTGACTTAGTCAAGTAACTGCGCGAATTTGCCGGGCATGCCGTCCGCCCCCACCGTTGCCGCCGTGCGCCGCTTCAACCGCTTCTACACGCGGCAGATCGGCGTGCTGCGCAAGGACTTCCTCGATACACCGTTCTCGCTCGGCGAAGGCCGCGTCCTCTACGAGATCGCCCACGGCGAGCGACTGACGGCGACCGATATCGCGCGCGCGCTCGACCTCGACGCCGGCTACCTGAGCCGGCTGCTGCGCAATTTCGAGAAGCGCGGGCTGGTCGAGCGCAAGATATCCGACAAGGATGCACGGCAGAGCTATCTCGCCTTGACGCCGCGCGGGCGTCGCGTCTTCGCGCCGCTGGAAAAGCGCTCGCAGCAGCAGGCGGGCAGCATGCTCGGCAGGCTCAAGAACAGCGAGCAGTCGCAACTCGTTTCAGCGATGAATTCGATCCAGTCCCTGCTGAATGGTCACGCTGCGCCCGCCGGCAAACCGGTTTTGCGCGGGCCCAAGCCCGGCGACTATGGCTGGATCGTCGCCCGCCACGCCCAGCTTTACCGCCAGGAATATGGCTGGACCGATCCATTCGAGGGACTGTGCGCGCAGATCGTCGCCGACTTCGTCAACAAGTTCGACGCCAAAAAAGAGCGCGCCTGGATCGCCGAACTCAACGGCGAAAACGTCGGTTCGATCATGCTGGCGAAGGATTCCGACGACGTCGCCCGCATCCGCCTGCTGCTGGTCGACCCCAAGGCGCGCGGCCTGGGCCTCGGCGCAAGGCTGACAGACGAGTGCGTGCGCTTTGCCCGCACCGCCGGCTATAAAAAAATCACGCTATGGACGCACCGCAATCTCGGCGCGGCGCGCCACATCTATGCCGAGGCTGGTTTCAAACTGATGCGCAGCGAAAAGCACAAGAGCTGGGGCAAGCCCGTGGTCAGCGAGCACTGGGATCTTGAGCTTTAGGCTTCCTTGGCCTGCGCCCCCGGCACGTCGAGGCCGATCACGTTGACGACCGGCATTGGCCGGCGGATACCCTTAAGCTCGAATTCGCCCGCCGGCTCGACGGTGACGTACTGCTCGATCGCCAGATGCACGCGCGGCGCGATCAGTATCTGACCCGAGCTTGCCTCGTCGCACAGGCGCGAAGCGACGTTCGACACCGTACCGATCGCCGCATAGTCGAAGCGCCCCTCGAAGCCGATGGTTCCGAGCGTGGCATAGCCGTGCGCGATGCCGATGCCGAAGCCGATCTCGTGGCCGAGCCGGCGCCATTTGTTCATCAGGCCGGTCAGTGACACGCGCATCTCCAGCGCCATCTGCACCGCCTTGAGGGCCGGGTTCTCGACCGGCACGGGATCGTTGAAGATGACCATGACACCGTCGCCGGCGTAGCGCTCGAGGGTGCCGCTGTGCTTATGGATGATGCCGCCGATCGCCTCGTGGTACTGGCGCAGCAGCGTCATCACGTCTTCAGGGTCCGAGCTTTCGGAAAAGCCGGTGAAGCCGCGCAGATCGCAGAACAGCGCGGTGATCTCGCGGCGGTGGCTTTCAAGCTCCTTTTCCGAGCCTAAGGCGACGATGAGGTCGGCGACCTGCGGGGGCAGGAAGCGCCGCAGCTTGCTCATGCGCTCGATCTCGCCGAGCTGCTCGGCGACGCGCTGCTCGAGGCCTTTGTTGAGGCCGGCAAGTTCGGTCGCCTGCGCACTTACCTGGTCGTGCAGCGCCTTGAGGCGGAGCACGGATTTGACCCGCGCCACCAGCGCCAACTGGTCGATCGGCTTGGTCAGGTACTCGTCGGCGCCGGCCTCAAGCCCGGCCACCACGTCCTTGCTGTCGGCTTTGGCGGTGCAGAGGATGATCGGCATGAACGGCAATGAGGTGTCGGCGCGCAGCCGCCTGCACACCTCGATGCCATCAAGCTTGGGCATCATCACGTCGAGCAGAATGAGGTCGGGCAGATGCTCCTTGGCGGCGGCGAGCGCCTCCTCGCCGTCGACGGCCTGCTTGAGGTCATAGCCGTGCATTTCCAGCCGCGTCTGCAAGATGTCGCGGTTGGTCTCGTTGTCGTCGACGATGAGGATGCGCGGCGGATCGTGCATGGGTTTGCTTACGGCAGATATTCTTTGATTTTCGCGAGCAGCGCACGCGGGCTGTAGGGCTTGGTGACGTAGCCGTCGCAGCCGGCGGCGCGCGCCTTGCTTTCGTCGCCGGACAGCGCATAGGAGGTCACCACGATGATCGGGATGCTTTTTGTGTTCGGATCGGCCTTGAGGCGGCGCGTCGCTTCGTAGCCGTCCATGATCGGCAGCTGGATGTCCATCAGGATCAGGTCCGGCCGCTTGTCGGCGACCGCGGTCAGCGCGGCGGCGCCGTTCTCGGCCTCGAACATCTCGTAGCCGGCGTTGCTGAGGAGATCGCGCAAGATCTGCCGATTGTCTTCCTGATCCTCGACCACCAGAACTGTTTTCATGCCGCCCTCTTTGTCTGTTCGGCGCGGACCGGCACCATGAAGGTGAAGGTCGAGCCCGCGCCCAGCTTCGAATCGAGCCAGATGCGGCCGCCGTGCATTTCGATGATGCGCTTGGAAATCGCCAGGCCGAGGCCGGTGCCGCCCTTCTTCTTGGTGGTCGAACTGTCGGCCTGCTGGAACTCCTGGAACAGCTTTTTCTGGTCGTCTTCGGATATTCCCGGCCCCGTGTCGCGCACGGCAACGCAGAACATGCCGTCCTTGAGCGACGCCTGGATGATGACGTTGCCGTCATCGGTGAACTTGATCGAATTGCCGACCAGATTGAGCAGCACCTGCGTCAGCCGGCGCTCGTCGCCATGACCGACGGGCAAATCGGGGGCGATCTCAACCTTGAAACTGAGCTTCTTCTCGGCGGCCAGCGGCTCAACCGCGCCGTAGACGGTGTGCACGACGTCCTTCATCGAATAGTCGGCGAGCGAAAGCGTGAGCTGGCCGGCCTCGATCTTGGAGAGATCGAGCACGTCGTTGATGAGGCCGAGCAGGTGCTTGCCGTTGGTAATGACGCGCTTGAGCGTCGTCTGCACCTTCTCCGGCGTGTCGCCGTAAACGCCGTCGGCGATGAGCTCGGTGTAGCCGAGAATGGCGTTGAGCGGGGTGCGCAGCTCGTGGCTCATATTGGCGAGGAATTGCGATTTGTGCTTGCTCGCCTCTTCGAGTTGCCGGCTCTTCTCCTGGATCTCCTCGAACAGCCGCACGTTCTCAATCGCAATCACCGCCTGATCGGCAAAGGTTGAGACAAGTTCGATCTGCTTGTCGGTGAAGGGACGCACCTCGTTGCGGGCCAACGCAAGAACACCGATCGGGACGCCTTCGCGCAGCATCGGAACGCCGAGCCCGGTGCGGACGCCGCCCAGTTGGTGCGCTTCGGTGAATGTGTAGTCCGGGTCGGCAAGCAAGTCGGGGATATGGACGCAGCGGCCTTCGAGCAGCGCCCTGCCGCTGACATTGCCGCGGCCGGGCTCGACCGGCATGGACCTGACGCGGTCCATGAATTCCGCGGAAAAGCCATAGGATTCGGCCCGATAAAATACCCCGTCGATTTGCCGGGTGACGTTGGCCTTGTCAGCCTCGGTAAGCCGAGCCGCCGATTCGACCAGCGTTTGCAAAACCGTCTTGAGGTCGAAGGTCGAGCGGCTGATGACCTTGAGCACGTCGGCGGTGGCGGTCTGCTGCGCCAGCGATTCGGCGAGGTCCTCGGTGCGTTTCTGCACCTCCTCGAACAGGCGCACGTTCTCGATGGCGATCGCCGCCTGGTCGGCGAAGGTCGTCACCAGATCGATCTGCTTGTCGGTAAAGGCGCGCGCATCCTTGCGCGTCAGCGTGAACACGCCGATCGGCTCGCCCTCGCGCAACATGGGCACGCCGAGCATGGCACGATAACCGCCGAGACGCTGCGCATCCGGCCATCTGTAGTCGGGGTCGGCTTCAACGTCCGGAATGTGAGTGACTTTGCTATCGAGGAGTGCGCGTCCCGTTCCGGTGTCGCGGTTTACTTCGACGGGCTTGTCCTTGACATAGTCCATGAATTCCTGCGGGTAACCGAACGCCACCGAGCGATAGAACTTGTCGCCGACGCGCTGCGTGATCGTGCCTTGATCGGCTTCGCAGAGCCGTGCGGCCGAACGCAGCAATGTGTCGAGGACGGTTTTGAGGTCGAAAGTGGAACGGCTGATGACCTTGAGCACGTCGGCGGTGGCGGTCTGCTGCGCGAGCGACTCGGCGAGGTCATCGGTGCGCGCCTGTACTTCGTCGAACAGGCGCACGTTGCCGATAGCGATCACCGCCTGGTCGGCGAAGATTGACAGCAATTGAATTTGCCGGTCAGTGAACGGACTCACATCCGCTTTGCCGACTGAAATCGCGCCGATCGGTTTGCCCTCTCGCAACATCGGAACTGCGACCGAGGCTCGCCAGTTCCCGGCGCGCGCCAACTCGTGGGCGTAGGCGGGATCCGCGAGCATATCGGACACGTAGGCGATCTTGCCGTCCAATACCGCGCGCCCGGCGGCCAATGAGCGGTCGGGCCGTCTAGGATACGTCTTCATGATCTTATCGAGAACTTCGGGCGTAAAATTGTGGTTCGCCGCGTAGTGAAGGAGGTCGCCGTCGTAGAGCCAAACAACGGTGAATACCGCATCGCAGAGATGCGCCGCACTTTCGGCAATAGCGTTGAACACCGGTTGGGCATTCGTCGGCGATCGGCTGATGACGTTGAGTACTTCGCTGGTCGCGGTTTGATGTTCGAGCGCCTCGATAACCTCACGCCTCTGCGCCTGGACCTCGTCGAATAGCCGCACGTTTTGAATGGCGATGACCGCCTGGTCGGCAAAGGTCGTCACCAGCTCAATCTGCTTGTCGGTGAACGGATTGACCTCGTCGCGGGTGAGCGCGAAGACGCCGATCGTCTCGCCCTCACGCAACAGCGGCACGCCGAGATTGGTGCGGAAGCCGAATGTCTCCTGGTATCCGGACGCTTCGTACTCCGGATCGGCGAGTACATCTGGAATGTGATTCACCTTGCCTTCCAGCGCGACGCGCCCGATGACGCTGCCGCGCCCCGGCCGGATCGGGTGTGCACGCGCGTACTCTTCGGCTTCGCCGGAAAACCCGTAATTGGCGCCGAGCCGATAGATATCGCCGTCGCGTTGAAAGATCACGCCCTTGTCCGCGCCGCAGACGCGCGCCGCCGATTCGGTCAACGTGTCGAGCACGGTTTGCAGGTCGAAGGTCGAGCGGCTGATGACCTTGAGGACGTCGGCGGTGGCGGTCTGCTGCGCGAGCGACTCGCTTAGATCATCGGTCCGCGCCTGTACCTCGTCGAACAGCCGCACGTTCTCGATGGCAATCGCCGCCTGGTCGGCGAAAGTGGTCACGAGATCGATCTCCTTTTGCGTGAAGGGCCGCACCTGCTTGCGCATCAGCGTCAACACGCCGGCCGGCGCGCCGTCGCGCAGCATCGGCACCCCAAGCAACGTGTGGAATTTGCCGAACTCCCGCGCAGGGGTGAACGTGTATTCTGGGTCGAGTTCCACGTCTTCAATTTGGATGACCTTGCCTTCGAGCAGCGCGCGTCCGGAACCACTGTGGCGGCTGAGCTCGACCGGCTCGTCCTTGACGCGCTCGATGAACTCATCCGGCAGTCCGAAGGCAACCGCGCGATAGAATTTGTCGCCCTTGCGCTGGGTGATGGCTCCCATATCGGCGTCGCACAATCGTCCCGCCGAGCGCAGCAGCGTGTCGAGCACCGTCTTGAGATCGAAGGCAGAGCGGCTGATGATCTTGAGCACGTCGGCGGTGGCCGTCTGCTGCTGCAGGGACTCCTGCAGGTCTTCCGTGCGCGCCTTGACCTCCTCGAACAGCCGCACGTTGCCGATGGCAATCACCGCCTGGTCGGCGAAAGTCTTGAGCAGTTGCACCTGATTGTCGCTATAGGGCCTTGGCTCCTTGCGCCCGACGAAAACCACTCCGATCACCTGGCCGTCGCGCATCATCGGCACGCCAAGGCAGGCGCGGTAACCGGCCGCGAGGGCAGCGACCTTGGTATCGTATGTTGGATCGGCGAGCACGTCGGCCACATGAACGACGGCGGCCCCGCGGGCCGTGCGGGCGGTGATCGTCTCACCTTCCAAAGGCAAAGGATACAGGCCGCGCAAGGCCGCCATCCCCTCGTCGCTGACACCGTGAATGGAAGCGAGCTGGATCAGTTCGCCGTCGACCGTGGACACGACGCTGACGTCGGCATCGCACAGTTTCTCCGCCCGCTCGCCGATGATGTCGAATACCGGCTGGGTATCGGTCGGCGAACAGCTGATGACGGTGAGAATTTCGCTAGTCGCCGTCTGATATTCGAGCGATTCGGTCAGATCGTCGGTGCGCTCGCGCAGTTCGTTGAACAGTCGTGTGTTCTCGATGGCGATGACGGCCTGATCAGCGAACGTCCTCAGTACCGCAATCTGCTTGTCCGAAAGCGGTCCCGCCGCCGAGCGAACGACGCTGAGTGCACCAATGGCCTCGCTGCCGCGCATCATCGGCATGATCGTAATAGCGCGGTAGCCGGTCGTCAGAAAGTATTGCGCGCCGCCCGCAAATTCGGGCGGAGCTTCCATGGCGTCGGGAATGTCAATTGTCCTGCGATCGAGGATCGCGACTGCGTGCATATATTCGCGCGTGAGCGGAATAGGCCAGCGGCTTAGGAGGGAGTCGGCGCGAACCGAATTTTCTTCCGCAATTGCCGCCGCCCGCAAATTCTTGCCGTCGGGAAGCGCAACGAGGATCGCGGCGTCAGGAAAAAGTTTTAACCCACTTTGCACGATCGCGTCGAAGGCCGGTTGCGAATCCGTCGGCGAGTTGCTGATGACTTGGAGAATGTCGGAAGTCGCGGTCTGTTGCAGCAGCGACTCCGAAAGATCATCCGTGCGCTGGCGCAGCTCGTTGAGCAGCCGCGCATTCTCGATGGCGATCACCGCCTGCGCCGCGAAGTTTTCCACCAGCGCGATCTGCTTTTCGGAAAAGTATCCGGCTTCCGGCTTGTAGATGATGATCACGCCGACAAGAGCGCCATCCTTGAGCATCGGCACCGCGATCATCGCGCGGAAGCCGCCAAGCTCCACAGCGGTGACATATCTTGGCTGGCGGTCGATATAGGCTTGTTCTTTGGTCGCGTCCTGAATTTGTACCGTTTTCCCTGTATCAAAGACTTGACGAAGCATGCTCCCCGGTTCGGGGCGAACCAGCGGATCACGCATGCGCATCTCGGCGAAGGCGGGCGGCACATTGTGCATAACGGTGGTGCGGAAGTTGTCGCCCTCGCAAAGATAGAGATTGCCGAATTTCGCCCCGCACAACCGTGTCGCGTTTTCCAGCATAACCTCGAACACCGGCTGCAACTCGCCGCCTGCGCTGGATATGACTTTGAGCACCTCGGATGTCGCCGTCTGCTGCTCCAGCGATTCGGTCAAATCGTCGGTCCGCTGGCGCAACTCGCTGAGCAGCCGCGCGTTCTCGATGGCGATCAACGCCTGACTCGCGTAAGTCTTCAGTGTCGAAAGCTGCTTGTCAGATAACGGACCGGGAGCGATGCGGACGACGCTGAGCGCGCCGATCGCGACTTCGCCGCGGATCAGCGGAACGAAAGTAGCGGCGCGATAGCCGCTGGCCAAAAAATTGCTTTTGCCGGCCGCCAATTCGGCCGGCGCCTGCTCCACGTCCGGAACATCGAGTATGGCCCGGTCGAGAATCGCAGCACTGTGCATATAGTCGCGGGTGAGCGGGAACGGAAAGCGTTTGCGCCATAGCTCAGCGCGAACGGGGTCGCGTTCGGAAACCGCGGCGGCTTTGACCATGCCATCCTCGACAAGCGCGATACTGACGGCGGCGCCCGAAAATAGCCTGATGCCACTCCGAACGATGGCGTCAAACACGGGCTGGGTGTCATCGAGGGACTTGCTGATGACGCCCAGGATTTCGGCAGTCGTGGTCTGCTGCTCCAGCGACTCGGTCAAGTCGTCGGTGCGCTGGCGCAGCTCGTTGAGCAGCCGCGCATTCTCGATGGCGATGACCGCCTGCGCGCCGAAATTCTTCACCAGCTCGACCTGCTTTTCGGCAAACGGCTTGACCTCGGTGCGGTAGATGGTGATGACGCCGATGATCTCGCTTTCCCGCAGCATCGGAACGCACAGCAGCGTGCGCACGCCGGCCACCTCGACGGCGGACACCGGCAACGAGCCGCCGCCCCGATAGGAAATGTCCTCTCGCATGTCGGCAATATGAACAGGCTCGCGGCTTGCGGCGGCGCGCGGCATCGGCGCATTGGCCCCGGGGTTGAACCACGAGCCGCTACGCCACCGCTCGATATAAGCTGGCGGCAAGTCCCCATACATCGCGGCCGCGCGCCAATTTTCGCCCTGGCGCAGCCAAAGGGCGCCGTAGCGCGCTTCGCAGAGCCGCGCCGCGTTGGCAAGCATGGCGCTGAATACCGGCTCAAGCTCACCGGTCGACGAGGCTATAACCTTGAGCACTTCCGACGTCGCCGTTTGCTGATCCAGCGACTCGCGCAATTCGTTGAGCAGCCGCGTGTTCTCGATGGCGATGACGGCTTGCGCGGCGAAGTTCTGCACCAACGCAATTTGCTTTTCGGAGAACGGACGTACTTCCTGGCGGTAGATCACGATTGCGCCGACAAGCCTGTCGTCCTTGAGCATCGGCACAACGAGGTGGGTGCGCGCGCCCGCGGATTCGACCAGCGCCTTCATGCGCGGATTGCTGCGGATATAGGCCTCGTCGTCGCGAAGATCGTGGATGTGAATTGTGGCCTTTGTCTGCGTCAGGCGCTTCAGCGGCGTGCCGTCATGCTCGATCTCCTTCATGTCGACGACGGGCTCGCGCCGGTACCAGTCGGCGTAGAAGGAGTCGCCGTTCACGGCGATGGCCCGATAAGCATCGCCTTCGAACAGGAGCAGAACGCCAAGCTTCGCCTCGCAAATCCGGGTGGCATTATCGAGCATGGAGTCGAACACCGGCTGCAATTCGCCGGGCGATGAGGAGATGACTTGCAGCACGTCGGATGTCGCCGTTTGCTGTTCCAGCGACTCGCGCAGCTCGCTGAGCAGCCGCGTGTTCTCGATGGCGATGACCGCTTGGGCAGCGAAATTCGTCACCAGTTCGATTTGCTTGTCCGTGAACGGGCGCACTTCCTGGCGGTAAATGACGATTGCGCCGACCACCTTGTCGTCCTTAAGCATCGGCACGCCAACGAGCGTGCGCGCACCTGCAAGCTCGATGGTCTTCTGGCGCAGCCGGTCGCCGAGCGTCGGTGCCGCGGTCAAGTCCGCCACCTGGTAGCATTGCTTCGTCAGGACCAGTTGACCAACCCCGAGCGCGGTGTTCGGAACGAACACGCCTTCGCCACGCAGGAACTCGTTGTAGGCTTCCGGCGCGCCGTGCGTTGCACCGATGCGAAGCCCTTTTTCATCGCCCAGAAAGAGATTGCCGAACTTTGCGCCGCAGATTCGCACCGCGTTCTCGAGCATCGATTCAAATACGGGCGCTAATTCGCCGGGCGAGGAGCTGATGACCTTGAGCACCTCGGATGTGGCCGTCTGCTGCTCCAGCGACTCGCGCAATTCGTTGAGCAACCGCGTGTTCTCGATGGCGATGACAGCCTGCGCGGCGAAATTCGTCACCAGTTCGATCTGCTTTTCGCTGAACGGGCGCACTTCGCGCCGATAGATCGTGATGCCGCCGATGTTGCCGCCTTCCTTGAGCAACGGCACCGCGACCAGCGTGCGAATGCCGGCAAGATCGACCGAGCCGCGCGCCAGCGCGTTGCCGTCTCGGTATGATCGGTGTTCCCGTAAATCCTCGACATAGACCGGCTTGCCGAGTTCGATGCAGCGCGCCACGGGAACTTCGGCGTCGGCCGGGATCACCGAGCCGGCATGCCAGAGGTCGTGGAACGCCGCGGGCAATTCGCCATGGAAGGCGACGTTGCGCACCACGCCGCCGTCGCGCAGCCACATGGCGCCGTAGGTCGCCTCGCAGAGTTTTGTCGCGTTTGCGAGCAGCGTATTGAATACCGGCTCCAGTTCGCCCGGTGAGGAGCTGACGACTTGAAGCACGTCCGAGGTTGCGGTCTGCCGTTCCAAAGACTCGCGCAATTCGCTCAGCAGCCGCGTGTTCTCGATGGCGATGACCGCCTGCGCGGCGAAATTCGTCACCAGCTCGATTTGCTTGTCGGTGAACGGGCGCACTTCCTGGCGGTAGATCGCGATCGCGCCCACGACTTCGCCGTCATTGATCATCGGCACGACCAGCAAGGTCCGCGCACCTTCGGCTTCGACGAGAGACACTATGCGCGCGTCTTTGCCGACGAAGGACTGATCGCTCCGCAGATCGGCGACATGCACGATTTGCTTGTTCTTGACGGCCCGCTCGAGGGGGACACCGGGGCGGTCGCGCAAGTCAAACTCCGGATTGCGCCACCAATGTTCGACATAGCCTTGGTCGCCATGAACCGCGACGGCGCGAAATTTATCGCCCTCACGCAGAACCAGATTGCCAAGCGTGGCTTCGCAGATGCGAATTGCATTTCCCAACATGGCATTGAAAACCGGCTCAAGAGTGCCCGGCGAACTTGAGATGACCTTCAACACCTCCGACGTCGCGGTCTGCCGTTCCAGCGAATGGCGCAGTTCGCTCAAGAGCCGCGTGTTCTCGATGGCGATGACCGCCTGCGCTGCAAAGCTCGCCAGTAGCTCGATCTGCTTGTCGGTAAAGGGGCGAACTTCTTTCCGGTAAACGGTAAGAATGCCGATGAGTTCATGCTCTTTTAACAAGGGGACAGCGACATAGGTCCGCACGCCGCCAAGCTCGACGGCCGCCACGATCCCCGGCTCCCTTAGTTCGGTGTAAGCCTGCTCCGCCGCACCGTCGACGACGTGAACCACTGTTTTGGTGGCGATCGCTTGGCCGACAGATGACGTCGGACCCGGCTGGAACGGCAAGCGCCGGCGCTGCTCGGCGAATGCAGGGGGTATATTATGGTTCGCAGCGAGGCGAAGCGCCGTACCGTCCCATTGATAGAGATTTCCAAACGATGCCTCGCAGATACGAACGGCGTTTTCGAGCATCGTCGCAAACACCGGCTCAAGATTGCCCTGCGAGCTGGAGATGACGCTGAGCACCTCGGAGGTCGCCGTCTGCTGCTCCAACGCCTCGGAAAGCTCGGCGGTGCGTTGCTGTTCGGCGTCGAACAGGCGCACGTTCTCGATGGCGATCACCGCCTGGTCGGCGAAAGATTCGACCAAAGCAATCTGCTTTCCGGTGAAAGGCTTGACCTCCAGACGGTAGGTCAGGATCACGCCCAGCAGGGCATCGCCTTTCAGCATGGGGACCGCGAGCACGGTCCGGAGCGGGGCGACGTCTTTCGACTTGAACGTGTATTCGGGGTCAACCGTGACATCCGCAATATGCACTGTCTGGCGTTCGAACGCGGCACGTCCCGCGGCGCTTTGCCGGCTGGGGCGGATGGGATTTTCCCGAATAAATGTTTCAAGTTCCGGAGGCGCGTTGTGGGCTACAACCGACCGCAGGAACTCGCCGTCGAAGCGAAGCACGAACGCCCTGTCGGCTTCACAAAGGCGCACTGCACTTTCGGCGACCGTTTCGAATACCGGCTGCAAATCGAAAGCCGAGCGGCTGATGACCTTGAGCACGTCGGCGGTGGCGGCCTGCTGCGCCAGCGACTGACGCAACTCCTCACGCGCCTCGGCAAGTTCGCGCTCACGCGCACCGAGCGCGGCCTTAAGCTCGGCCGCGGCGCCGCCGCCTGTATCGAGGTCGCTCAAAATCGACATGCCTGCCCCACGTTGGCAGGCCAAAGTCTAACATTCCCGTTTGCAGCCGATAAGCCGTATCGCGGTCGCCTGCGGCGGCTAGGCCGTAGCGCCCTTCGCTTTGGGACGGCGCAAATGCTCGTCGAGCCGCGGCAAAAGCTCCACGAAATTGCACGGCCGGTAGCGGTAATCGAGCTGGTGCACCAGGATCTCGTCCCAGGCGTCCTTGCAGGCACCGGGCGAGCCGGGCAGGCAGAAAATGAAGGTGGCGTTGGCGACGCCGGCGGTGGCTCGGGTCTGGATCGCCGAAGTGCCGATCTTCTTTTCGCTGACCAGCAGAAACATGGTGGCAAAGCCTTCCATGCGTTTTTCGAACAGCGGTTCCGCGGCCTCAGGTGTTACATCGCGGCCGGTGAACCCGGTACCGCCTGTCGTAATAATGACGTCGATAAACTTGTCGTCGACCCACTCCTTGAGGCGCTGGCGGATCGCCTTGACCTCGTCCCTGACGATCGCGCGCTCGGCGAGCACGTGACTGGCGGCACGGATACGTTCGGCAAGCGTGGCGCCGGATTTGTCATCGGCGTTTGCGCGCGTGTCCGACACGGTGAGCACCGCGATCTTCAGCGGCACGAACGGCCGGCTCCTGTCGATTCCGGGGATCTTCATGGTCCTAAATCTGGTCCGCGCTGAACGTATCGCAGGACGACACCTTGCCCTCCTTGAGGCCCTTGGTGAACCAGCGCTGCCGCTGTGCCGAGGAGCCGTGGGTGAAGGCATCCGGCACAACATAACCTTGCGATTGCTTTTGCAGCCGGTCGTCGCCGATCGCGGACGCGGTTTGCAGCGCCGCCTCGACATCGCCGGGTTCGATCGACTTCCAGCGTTGATCGGATTGATTGGCCCAGACGCCGGCAAGACAATCCGCCTGCAATTCGATGCGCACCTGGATGCGGTTGGCCTCCGCCTTGCTGCCGGCGGCGCGCTGCGCCGATTGCGCCTTCGGCAAAATGCCGAGCAGGTCCTGCACGTGATGGCCGACTTCGTGCGCGATCACGTAGGCCTCGGCAAACTCGCAGGCCCTGCCGCTGCAGCCGTGGAAGCGCTGCTGAATTTCGGCAAAAAACGAAGTGTCGAGATAAATGCGCTTGTCGGTGGGGCAGTAGAACGGGCCCATCGCCGCTTGCGCGAACCCGCAACCGCCCTGCTCGCCCCCGCGATAAAGCCGCAACGGCGCCGGGCGGTACTGCTGCCCGCTGGCGCGGAAAATCTCCGTCCACACGTCCTCGGTATTGCCAAGCACCGCGGCGACGAACTGGCCGGTGTTGTCGTTCGGCGTTCCGGCGCGCGGCGCCGGCTGGGATTGCGGCTGCTGCATTTGCGAGCCGCCGCCGCTCAGAATCTCGGCGCCGCCGATGAGGACGCTCGGATCGATGCCCAGCGCCCAGCCGATGACGCCGAGCACCAGAACCGTGCCGATGCCGAGCCCACCCCGCCCGACCGGGATACCGAAGCCGCCGCCTGACCCGCCGCCGCCGCCACCCTCGCTGTCGCGATCGTCCTCGACATTATCGCTGCGGCGAAAATCATCCCAACGCATCTAAACGCTCCAATTCGTCGATCCCGATCATGGCCGAGGAAGGCGCGCGCTGTCCAATCGGCGGCGCAGGCGAAATCCTAAGCGCCTGACTCGTGTGTACTCTTAGGCATTTTTTGCCTAGCGGCAGGGGCTTTGCGCTAACCCGATTTTTACCTTGGCCACCCATAGTCCCGCCAGTCGGTTGTAGGTCCCGCGTCGCCGACCGCGTCGCCTGAGTCAGAGTTCTGAGTCATGGTTGTGTCGCGTCGCGGGGCGCCCGAAAGGGCGCCCCGTGTTGTTTCAGGTCGTCCCTCATCGCGCATTCTCGTCGGCGATTGCGTCGATGCGATGTCGAAACTGCCTGCCGGCAGCGTCGACCTGATTTTTGCCGACCCGCCCTACAACCTGCAGCTGGCGAACGACCTCAAGCGCCCTGACGATTCCCACGTCGATGCGGTGACCGAGGACTGGGACAAGTTCGCCAATTTCGCAGCCTACGATAAATTCACCACAGCCTGGCTAACCGCCTGCAAGCGCGTCATGAAGCCTGCCGGCACCATCTGGGTGATCGGCTCTTACCACAACATATTCCGCGTCGGCGCGATCATGCAGGATCTCGGGTTCTGGATTCTCAACGACGTGGTCTGGCGCAAGCTCAACCCAATGCCGAATTTCCGCGGCCGCCGTTTCACCAACGCGCACGAAACCATGATCTGGGCCTCCCGCGACGCCGGCGCCAAGGGCTACACGTTCAATTATGAAACGCTCAAGGCCGGCAACGAAGACATCCAGGTGCGTTCCGACTGGTCGATAGCCTTGTGCACCGGCGAAGAGCGGCTCAAGGGCCGCGACGGCAAGAAGCTGCATCCAACGCAAAAGCCGGAGGCGCTGCTCGCGCGCGTCATCTTGTCGAGTTCCCGGCTCGACGACCTGGTGCTCGATCCGTTCTGCGGCACCGGCACCACCGGCGCGGTCGCCAAACGCCTCGGCCGGCGCTTTATCGGCTGCGAGCGCGACAAGGCCTATGCGCAAGCGGCGGAAAAGCGCATCGCCGCGACCAAATTGCTGGAAGCGCCGACGCTGGCGCCGTTCATGACCGCGCGCGAGGCGCCGCGGGTGCCATTTACGGCGCTGATCGAGCGCGGGCTGGTCAATCCCGGCGCCCGGCTGGTCGATGCCAAGAAACGGCACAAAGCACTGGTGCGCGCCGACGGCGCGGTGTCGCTCGGCGAGCACGTCGGCTCGATCCACCGCATCGGCGCGCTGGCGCAAGGGCTCGACGCCTGCAACGGCTGGACCTTCTGGCACCTTGAAACGCCGAAGGGCCTCACCTTGATCGACGATTTCCGCGCCATCGTGCGCGCGGAGATGGCGGAAGCGGCGGAATAGCCGTTAGCTTTCCGGTATCACCTCGATAAGCAGTTCGAGCGCGCGCCTCGTGAACGCATCCATGTTCGCCGCTCGGCCGGCGCTGCCGGTTTGCAGCGTGATGGCGCGTTCCAGAGGCCCCACCACCGCCATGCAGCTGTGGCCGGCCGGATCGCCGTAACGATTGCCGCTCGGCCCGGTGGCGCCGGTCTCGCCAAGACCCCAGGTTGCACCCAGAAGTTCGCGCGCGCGTCGGGCACAGAGCAAGGCGTAGGCCTCGGTCGCCGGGCGCAGACCCTTCATGTCGGCGTCACCGATGCCCAGCAAAGCCGCACGCGAGGCCTTGGTATAAACGACCGCGCCGCCGAGAAAGTAGGCGGAGGCGCCGGGAACGCCGAGCAGCGCCGCGGCGATAAGGCCGCCGGTCGAGGACTCGGCAATGGCGATCGTCTCCCTGCGCACGATCAGGCGTGCGGCGATTTTTTCCGCCAGCGGCAGCAGCGCGTCCATCACAAATCTCCGCGGCCGATCTGGCAAAGCACGCGGAACACCCCGACATCGGCCTTGCCGAATTCGCCCGTCAGGCGTTCCCCGAGTTTCTCGGCGTCGGCCTGGTAAAGCGTGTCGAGCATGAGCGCGCCGCCGATTTTTTTGTCACCGCCACGAAGTTTCTCCTCCATCGACACCGGCATTCCCTTCGGGTCGAGGGCAATCCAGATCTCGCCACCGGCGATCGAGGGTTCCTTCACCGCCGTTTCGAGAAATCCGGTCAGCGTCTTCTGATCCGGCGCCTCGCCAAACCTTGCGGTCACCGCATAGGCGCCGCGAAAAGGCCCACGTCGCACGGTGCGGCGGCACACCGTGCGGTTCATGTTGACGAAAATCTCCGACATCGTTCTGCGCGTCATCGGTGTCGGATTATCGAGTCGTTCAAGATAGGGTTTCGACGTCAGCACGTCCGGCTGCTCGACCAGATAAAAATTGAAATAACTCGAGGAGGCCGACAGCGCCTTGTGGCGCCGGCCGAAAAGGAAACCCGGAACGCCGAGCCGCTCGGTGAGATGTTCGCCCTGGAACCAGGCCTCGAACTCCGCCTCGTGGCCGGCGCGACAGTCGTTGAAGATTGCAAGGATGCCCGGCAGCGGGGCGGTCATTTGGCCGCGACGACCATGATCTCGACCTTATAGTCTGGCGCGGCGAGCTTGGCCTCGACCGTCGCCCGCGCCGGCGTATTGCCGGGGCTAACCCAGCCGTCCCACACCGCATTCATGTCGCCGAAGTTTGCCATGTCGGTGATCCAGATATTGGCCGAGAGCAGCTTCGACTTGTCGGTACCGGCCTTGGCCAGAAAGCCGTCGATCTGGGCGAGGATGTTCTTGGTCTGCTCGGTTGTATTCTTGCCCTTCGGATTATCGGCGACAATGCCGGCGAGATAGACGGTGTTGCCGTGTATCACCACCTTGCTCATGCGCGGGCCGGCCTCGTGACGCTGAACGCTCATTTTTTTGCTCCTCCAAAGTCGGGAACGTCCAAGCTTTCTTTTGGCCGGACGGGAACTCGTATCGCTCCAGACCATTTATCAACCCATCAGGGAGAAAAATCCATGGGCTGGTTCACATCCGACATTCACGTCTTCGACGATCTTTTCATGCATACGCTGCAGGACATCTATTACGCCGAGCACCAGATCGAGAAGGCATTGCCGGACATGATCGAAAAGGCGTCCGACGCGGAGCTCAAGAAGGGCTTCCGCACCCATCTCAAGCAGACCAAGGGGCAGATCAAACGCCTCGATCAGGCTTTCAAGAAGCTCAAGCAGAAGCCCAAAGGCACCAAATGCCCGGCCATCGACGGCATCCTCGAAGAGGCAAACGAGATCGCCGGCGAGGTCGATGACAAGATCGTGCTCAATGCCGCGCTGATCGCGGCGGCGCAGGCGGTCGAACATTACGAGATCACGCGTTACGGCACCTTGGTCGCATGGGCCAAGTTGCTTGGTCGCGGCGATGTCGCGCGCTTGCTCGGTGCCAACCTCAAGGAGGAAAAGGCGACCGACAGGAAACTCAGCGGCATCGCCAAGCGCAAAATCAACAAGAAGGCGCTGGCGCGCAAGAAACCGCGGCCCGATGAGATTGAGCGCGCGGAAAACGCGCTTCTGGTGGCGACGGCGGGCGTTCCGGCCTTTGGCTAACCGCCCGGCGCGCCTTGCGTGTTGACGTAAAGCGAATAAAGCGAATGCGCAGCCGCCATGAACAGACGGTTGCGCTTCGCACCGCCGAAACAAAGATTGGCGCATCGCTCCGGCAGCGCGATATGGCCGATCGGCTCGCCCTGCGGGCTGAATATTCGCACGCCGTCGAGCTCCGGAGTCATGCCCCAGCCGCACCATAGATTGCCGTCGATATCGCAGCGGAAGCCGTCCGGCGTACCGTGCGGGCCGGCGTCGATCAGGACTTTTCCATTGGCGACTTTGCTGCCGTCGCCGGTCACGTCATAGACGAGGATCTTCCGCGGCTCGCTCCGCGATTCAACGATGTAGAGCTTCTTCTCATCCGGCGAGAAGGCGAGCCCGTTCGGCGCGTTGATGCCATCCGCCGCAACTGTCACCGCACCACTCTTGCCGTCGACCCGATAGACATTCATCGGCAGTTCGGATTCGGCGATCTCGCCCTCGTAATTGCTGAGGATGCCGAAGCGCGGATCGGTGAACCAGATCGAGCCGTCCGATTTCACCACGACGTCGTTCGGCGAATTGAGCCGCTTGCCCTCGAAGCGGTCGCAGATCACGGTGATGCGGCCGTCATACTCGGTGCGGGTGACGCGGCGGCTCAGGTGCTCGCAGGTCACGAGCCGGCCCTGGCGGTCCCGGGTATTGCCGTTGCCGTTGTTGGACGGCTGGCGGAAGACACCGACATTGCCGGTCGCCTCGTCCCAGCGCAGCATGCGATTGTTGGGAATATCGCTCCAGATCAGGCAGCGCGTATCGCCGAACCACACCGGCCCTTCGCCCCAGCGCGATCCGGTCCATAGCCGCTCGACGCTTGCCAGCGGCAATTTGTATTTGTTGAAACGCGGATCGAGCGCCGTCACGTAAGGGTCGGGATAGCGCAAGTTCGGCGACCATTGCTCAGTGGACATGGATCCCCTCCAAGGCATGAGCAATGACCTTGCGCATGAGATTGGGCAAGGCCTCTTCCTGCAGCCCGCGCAGCGGCGCCCACCGCGTACCCTTCGGCGCCTTTGCCGCGCGCGGCACCTTGGTGACAAAAACCGTCAATTCAAGCGGAAAATGGGTGAACACGTGCTTGACCACGCCCGGCAGTCTTCGCCATTTTGGCTTTGAGCGAAATCGGGGCGCCGCCTCGAGGGCGCGCGCCGCCGCAAAATCGTGCGACCATTCGGAGCCCGGCACCTCGGTCATGCCGCCCAGCAGGCCTTTTTCCGGCCGGCTGCGCAAAAGCACGCGGCCGTCGGCGCGTAGCACCACAAAAGCGGCGCCCCGCCGCAGTTTTCCTTCGCGCTTGGGAGCCTTGCGCGGAAAGGTCTCCTGATCGCCGCGCGCATTCGCGGCGCAGGCTTCGGTCCACGGGCAGAGCACGCAGGCTGGCCGCTTCGGCGAGCACAACGAGGCCCCGAGGTCCATCAGCGCCTGCGCAAAGTCGCCGGAGCGGCTCGGCGGCAGCAGCGAGGCGGCAAGATCCTTGATCGCGGGCTTTGCCGCCGGAAGCGCCTCCTCGACGGCAAAGAGCCGCGTCATCACGCGCTCGACATTGCCGTCCACCGGCACCGCAGGCGCATCGAAAGCAATCGCGGCGACCGCCGCTGCGGTGTAGTCGCCGACGCCGGGCAGCGCGCGCAGCGCCGCGATGCTGGTCGGAAACAGGCCGCGGTGTCTGGCGACAACCGTCCGCGCGCAGGCGTGCAGGTTGCGCGCGCGCGCGTAATAGCCAAGCCCCGCCCATGCGCGCAACACATCGTCGAGACCTGCCGCGGCAAGGGCTTCGACGGTTGGCCAGCGCGCGAGGAAACGCGCGTAATAGGGCACCACCGCCTTTACGGTCGTCTGCTGCAACATGATTTCCGACAGCCAGACCCGGTACGGATCGGCGCGCTCACCGCGCCATGCCCGCCACGGCAGCACTCTGGCGTGGCGGTCGTACCAGGCGAGTAAAGCGGTGGGGTCGGGCGCGGCTTTCTTCCGTCGGGGCGATCGGACTGCTAGGCTCATGCAACGCCGACGATGGCATGAGATCAATCCACGATGAACAAGCCTTCGCGCAGTTTTCCCCGGCCGCTTTCCGATTTCCTCGGCGCAACCTTGTCCGACACGCTCAAATCGCAGGGCTTCGCTTCGGCGGAAATCCTCGCGCGCTGGTCCGAGATTGCCGGGCCTGAAATCGCCGCGCACAGCGAGCCGATGAAGATCACTTGGCCGCGCCGTGCCGACGAGGAGACGGCGGAGCCGGCAACTCTGGTGCTGCGCGTCGAAGGACCTGCGGCGCTCGAAATTCAACACCTGTCGGCGGTCATTCTCGAACGGGTCAACCGCTTTTTCGGCTGGCAGGCGATCGGGCGCATCGCGCTGCGCCAGGCGCCTTTGCGCCGGCGAGGCAAGCCCGCGGCGCCCGCGCCGCCCGATCCGGAGATTGCCAACGGCATCGCCGGAACCTTGCCGATCCAGGACGAGGATTTGCGCCAGGCGCTTGGCCGTCTCGGCGCGGCGATCAAACGAAAGTGAGACCGGCCAAAGGCTTGGCAAGAAGGCCCGCCATTGCCACAATCCCGTTTTCTAGCTAGCCAAGCCTGCAACCAAGCCGGTAACAGGGCCAGCCCTCGGAGCTTCAAATTGCACATCACCAGACGCGAATTTAACAAGGGCAGCGCTGTTTTGGCGCTTTCGCTCGCGCTGCTCGGCTCCACGGCCCTGCCCCGGTTTGGCACCGCCTGGGCCGAGGACAAGGTCGATCCGGCCGACCTGATGAAGCCGGAAGCTTTGCCCGACATGGTGATGGGTAAGGCCGACGCCCCGGTCACCGTGATCGAATACGCCTCAATGACCTGCCCGCATTGCGCGCACTTCCAGGAAACGACATTCCCGGAACTCAAGAAGCAATACATCGACACCGGCAAGGTGCGTTACATCTTCCGCGAATTCCCGCTCGACAATCTCGCCGCCGCCGCTTTCATGCTCGCGCGCTGCGCCGGCAAGGACGACTCGAGCCGGTACTTCGCCATGATCGACACAATGTTCAAACAGCAGCGGACATGGGCGGTCGAAAAGCCGCTCCCGCCGATGCTGGCAATTGCCAAGCAGGCGGGATTCACCGAGCAGAGTTTCAATGCGTGTCTGGCCAATCAGCCGATTCTCGACGGGATCGAGAAAGTGCGGTCGCGGGCGGTCAAGGATTTCAAGGTCGAGTCGACGCCGACTTTCTTCGTCAACGGGACCAAGGTCACCGGTGCGCTGTCGATAGAGGAGATGGCCAAGGTCATCGACCCCTATCTCAAGAAGGCATAGGGCTTTTTACCCGGCTCTGGCGCCCTGCAAAGCGCTGATTTACGCCGAAAAAGCCGGGGAAACCGGCCGAACAGGCCGCCTTTCTGTTGCCCCGGCGGCGGCGGGTGTTCATTCTCCGCCCGACCATGAAGCAACGGCATCCGGCTCCAACACGCCCGAATCTGCTATTGCGGTGCCTAATCGAATCAAAGTCCTGAACACATGAAGCTCACTCGTCTGCGCCTGCTCGGCTTTAAGTCTTTCGTCGAGCCGACGGATTTTTTGATCGAGCCGGGGTTGACCGGCGTCGTCGGGCCGAACGGCTGCGGCAAGTCGAACCTTGTCGAAGCCTTGCGCTGGGTGATGGGTGAATCCTCGCACAAGTCGATGCGCGCATCCTCGATGGACGAGGTGATTTTCTCCGGCTCCAACACGCGGCCCGCGCGCAACAACGCCGAGGTGTCGATTTCCATCGACAATTCCTCGCGCTCGGCGCCGTCGCAGTTCAACGACCAGGAGACCCTGGAAATCGCCCGCCGCATCGAGCGCGAGGCCGGTTCCAATTACCGCATCAACGGCCGCGAGGTGCGCGCCCGCGACGTGCAGATCGTGTTTGCCGATGCCTCCACCGGCGCCCGTTCGCCGGCGCTGGTGCATCAAGGTCGTATCGGCGAGATCATCCAGGCCAAGCCAGAGCAGCGCCGCCGCGTGCTGGAAGAGGCCGCCGGTGTCGCCGGCCTGCACGCCCGCCGCCATGAGGCTGAACTGCGGCTCAAGGGCGCGGAAACCAATCTGCTGCGGCTCGAAGACGTGATCGGGCAGCTCGCGGCACAAATCGACGGGCTCAAGAAGCAGGCTAAACAGGCGATCCGTTACCGCACGGTCTCGGCGCAGGTGCGCAAGACCGAGGCGATGCTGTTCCACCTGCGCTGGAGCGCCGCCAACGCCGAGGTGACCGAGGCCGAACGCGCCAAGGACCTGGGCGTGCGCGAGGTTGCCGACCGCACCGCGGCGGAAGCCGAAGCCTCCAAGCGCCAGGCGCTCGCCGCCGCATCGATGCCGGAGTTGCGCGAGGCCGAAGCCCGCGCCGGCGCCGCCTTGCACAGGCTCAATGTCGCCCAGCAGGATCTCGACCGCGAAGAGACGCGCGCCAAGGACCGCATCGCGGAGCTCGACGTGCGCCTCGTCCAGTTCGCCGCCGACATCGAGCGCGAGAAGCGTCTTGCCGCCGACGCCGAAGCGGCGCTCGCCAAGCTCGGCGCCGAAGAAGAGACAATCCGCGCCGAAGCGCGTGAAAGCGCCGGACGGCGCAGCGGCGCCGATGCCCGCGTCGCCGAAGCCGCGGCCTCGCTCGCCGCGGCGGAAAAGGTTTTTTCGGACCAGACCACCGCGCTCGCGGCGCTCACCGCGCAACGCCACCAATTCGAGACCGCCGCACGCGAGCATGGCGAGCGCATCACGCGCCTCAACGGCGAAATCGACGCCATCGAGGCCGAGTTGGCAACGCTGCGGAATTCCGACAGCACGCCGCTCGCCGCCGCCGTGGAAGGTGCCCAATCATCGCTCACCGAAGCAGAGGCCGCGGCGATCGCCGCAGAAGCCGCACGCAATAACGCCCGCTCCGCCCTGGAAGCGGCGCAGGCCGAGTTGAGCGAGGCGGAAAAGCGCGTGCAGCGGCTGGAAACCGAGGCCAAGACGCTGGCCAAGATGCTGGCGCTGGAGACACGCAATCTGTGGCCGCCGGTGATCGATCATGTTTCGGTTGCGAAAGGTTTCGAAAAGGCACTGGGCGCAGCGCTGGGCGACGATCTCGACGCCCCCGTCGATGCCTCCTCGCCGATGCACTGGAGCACGATCAGCGCTGCCGGCGACGACCCCGCCCTGCCCGAAGGCGCCGAGCCGCTCGCGGCCCACGTCAAGGCTCCGGCGCAACTGGCGCGGCGGCTCGCGCAAATAGGCTTGGTCGATCGCGAAACCGGCGCGCGTCTGGCGCCGTTGCTCAAGGCCGGCCAGCGTCTGGTGTCGCGCGATGGCGACTCGTGGCGCTGGGACGGTTTTGTCGCCGCGGCCCACGCCCCAACCGGGGCGGCGCGGCGGCTGGCGCAGCGCAGCCGCTTTGCCGAAATCGACGGCGAACTTGCTGCCGTCCGCGCCGAGCTTGAGGCGCGCCGGGGCGCGGTGGAAGCGGCGCAATCGATCTTCAATGCCGCGAGCACGTCGGAAACCGAAACGCGCACGCGTGAACGCGACCTCAATCGTCAGGCGGCGCGGCTTTCGGCGCTGGCCGAGGCCCGCAGCCGCCTCACCGCCAGTCGCGATGAGGCGGCAAATAGCAAAGCGGAAGCTGCACGCGCGTTTGGCAAGCTCGCCCCCGCCGCCGATCTCGAAGCGAGGCTCGCCGGCGTACGCGACGATATCGCCGGCAAACGCGCAACCCTTGCCGAAATGCAGGCCGAGCAGCAGGCGATCGTGCGCGAAGCAGAGATGGCCGACCGCCGGCTGTCGTCGCTCGCCGCCGACAAGGCCGGCTGGAGCGAACGGCAGAACGGAGCTTCGAGCCAGATCGCAACGCTCGATCAACGCATCAGCGAAGCCAGGCGCGACCGCACCGAACTGGAAAATGCGCCGCAAGTCTTTGCCGCGAAGCGCCGCGCGCTGATCGGCGAGGTCGAGACGGCGGAAGCCGCCCGCCGCGCCTGCGCCGATCGCCTGCAAGAGGCGGAGAACGCGCTGGCCGCGGCCGACCGCGACGCCCGCGCCGCGCTCGAAGCGGCAAGCGCTGCCCGCGAAGCGCTCGGCCGCGCCGAAGAGCGCTTCGAGGGCGCCAAGCGCAGGCTCGGTGACATCGGCCGCGAAATACACGACATGCTGGAGATCGAGCCCGCAGGTCTTGCCGAGCTTGCCGGCATCAAGGCGGGCGCCGAAATACCGGAGGTCACCGACATTGAAGCGACGCTCGAACGGCTGCGGCGCGAGCGCGAGCGGCTCGGCGCCGTAAATTTGCGCGCCGATGAAGAACTGCGCGCGATCGAAACCCAGCACACGTCTTTGACCACCGAACGCGACGACCTGGTTGCGGCGATCCAGAAACTACGCCTCGGCATCCAGAGCCTTAACCGCGAGGCGCGCGAGCGGCTTTTGTCATCCTTCGAGCAGGTGAACAAACACTTCCAGCACCTGTTCACCGAGCTGTTCGGTGGCGGCACGGCGGAACTGCAACTGGTCGAAAGCGACGATCCGCTGGAAGCCGGGCTCGAGATCCTGGCCAAGCCTCCGGGCAAGAAGCCCGCAACCCTGTCGCTGCTATCGGGCGGCGAGCAGGCGCTGACCGCGCTGGCGCTGATCTTTGCCGTATTCCTCACCAACCCGGCGCCGATCTGCGTGCTCGACGAAGTGGACGCGCCGCTCGACGATCATAACGTCGAGCGATTCTGCGACCTGCTCGACGAGATGAAGAAGTCGACCGACACCCGCTTTGTCATCATCACCCACAACCCGATCACAATGGCGCGGATGAACCGCCTGTTCGGTGTGACCATGGCTGAACGGGGCGTTTCACAGCTGGTTTCCGTGGATCTGGAAGCCGCGGTGCGGTTCCGCGAGGCGTCTTAGGCCGCTTCGATCCTGGGCTTGGGAACCGGGGCCAGCCGGTTCGGCTCCCCCGAAAGCCAGGCAGAGCCTATCGACCAGTCATGCTCCTCGCCGCAGGCGGGGCAAATCATCCGGCTGGAAACCTTGGGCAATTTGCTGAAAACGGCCGGCTCGGTCTCAATGGCGGTGGACACCGCGCGGCCGGTATTGGGGCACCTGATCATCACCGAGCCCATAAAAAGCCCTCCGATGCTACCTCTCGCCCGAGCCAGCCATGGAACCCGGAGATCATGACGGCCGTGAGGCCGCCGGCTCCCCGGTGGAAAACTTTTGCGTGAACGGAACGGACCCCGGAACCAAAGCGCGGGAGCGGCGTTGTTTGTCCGTGTTCAGTCGGGCGGCTCCCCCCTTACCCCCCGAATAGCCGTCTGGCTAAAAGACCTTGGGCTTAATGCCCAAGGTCTTTTTTTGCTTGTCAGGCGCTTACGCCTTCCTACCCGGTTGCTCTTGGCCGGGCGGTTCCCATCTAGGCTAGGGTTATCCGAGTTCAACGCTTTCCAGGAGCCGTACCGATGTCCACCACCGGCTGGATCATTCTCGGCGTCATCGTCGTCGTCGTTCTATGGGCGATCAGTGTTTACAACGGCCTTATCGCCATGCGGCAGAGGACCAACCAGGCATTTGCCGACATCGACGTTCAGCTCAAGCAGCGCCACGACCTCATCCCCAATCTCGTGGAAACAGTCAAAGGCTATGCCGCGCATGAGGCCGGAACGCTGCAAGCGGTGGTCAACGCGCGCAACGCTGCAATCGCGGCGCCGGGCGTCGAGCAAAAGGTAGCAGCTGAAAACATGCTGACCGGCGCGCTGCGGCAGCTGTTCGCATTGTCGGAGAATTATCCGAACCTGAAAGCCAACGCGAATTTCCAGCAGCTCCAGTCGGACCTTTCCGACATCGAAAACAAGCTTGCCGCCTCGCGCCGCTTCTTCAACAACGCGGTTCAGGAATACAACACCGGCATCCAGCGGTTTCCGGCGGCGCTGTTTGCCGCCTCGTTCGGCTTCACCCAGCGCGACTTCTTCGATGTCGGGGCCGAGCGCGGCCAGCTCGAACAGGCGCCGAGCGTGAAGTTTTAGCTGCTGTCATGCCCGGCGTGGTGCCGGGCATCCACGCCCTTCGTTTGAAGACGTGGATGGCCGGGACAGCCCGGCTTTGACGTTGCGAGGCATGGACGCGACCGCATGGCCGCCTACGGGCTTTACTCATACATCCAGTCGAACAAGCGCCGCTCCATCGCGCTCCTGTTCGGGCTGTTCGTGCTGGTTTACGTGATGGTGTTTGCCGGCGCGCTGCTCGCCGAGGCGCTCACCGTCAACGCGCCGGTCGATTACCTTCTGCGCGCCGCCGAGTTCGACTTCATCAAGGCCCTGCCCTTTGCCACCGTGGGCGCCCTCGTCTGGATCGTCATCGCCTATTTCTTCCATCAGTCGATGATCGATGCGGTGACGGGCGCTGCGCCCGTTACGCGGGCGCAGGAACCGCGGCTCTGGAATATCCTGGAGAACCTGTGCATCTCGCGCGGCATCGCCATGCCGACGCTGCGCGTCGCGGAAGATGATGCGCTCAACGCCTATTCGACCGGGCTCAGCGAAAAACAATATTCGATCACGGTGCTGCGCGGGTTGATGAACGCACTCGACGACGCGGAGCTGGAGGCCGTGCTCGGGCACGAGTTGACCCACATGCGCAACGGCGACGTGCAGATGATGGTGGTTGCGGTGGTAATTGCCGGGGTTATCTCGTTTTTCGGCGAGCTCATCTTTCGCTTGTTTTTCCAGGCGAGTTTCTATGGCGGCGGCTTCCGGCGGCGCGGCGGCGGCGATGGCGACCGCAAGGGCGGCGCCGGGCTTGTCATCATCATCGCGCTGGTGCTGATTGCGGTTGCCTGGATTCTCTCTATCGTCATCCAGATGGCGCTGTCGCGGCAGCGCGAATACCTCGCCGATGCAGGCTCCGTTGAACTCACCAAGAACCCCGACGCCATGATTTCGGCGCTGCGCAAGATCGAAGGCCGCGGTGAGATCACCCGCGCGACCTCGGCGGTGATGGAAATGTGCATCGACAATCCGCGCGAGGAATTTGCCAACGTCTTCGACACGCACCCGTCGGTCGACGATCGCATCGCCGCGCTGATCAAGTTCGCCGGCGGCTACGACCCCGGACCATTGGCGATCGAGCCACCGCGGGAGGAAGCGCCCGCCGAAGCAGCCCCGCCGGAAGGCGGCCCCTGGGGCGAACCGGCAGCACAGCCCGACGCGCAGCAGGGCCCGTGGGGACCCGAACCCGCGCCCAGCCCGAAAGATGAAGGCCCCTGGGGCCCCAAACCGCGCTAGAACGCTGGCGGAAGGAAAAAACGGATGCCCTGGCCTGAACCTGTCTCTCTCAAAGGCGAACACGTCCGCCTCGAGCCGCTTTCGCAGGACCATCGTGCGGGCCTGAGCGAGGCCGTCAAGGACGGCGAGCTTTGGCGGCTCTGGTACACGTCCATCCCCCGGCCTGAAGATATGAAAAAGGAAATCGATCGCAGGCTGGGTCTTCAGTCAGCCGGATCGATGCTGCCGTTCACTGTTTTCGACGCAGCCGGCGTCATCGCCGGCATGACGACTTACATGAACATCGATGCGCCCAACCGCCGCGTCGAAATCGGATCGACCTGGTATGCGCAGCGCGTGCAGCGCACCGCGCTCAATACCGAGTGCAAGCTGCTGCTGCTGAGCCACGCCTTCGAACGCCTGAACTGCATTGCGGTTGAATTTCGCACCCATTTCTTCAACCGCCAAAGCCGGCAAGGGATTGAACGGCTGGGCGCCAAACTGGACGGCGTCCTCCGTAATCACCAGATCGGTTTCAACGGCGCGATGCGCGACACCGTGGTCTACAGCATCATCGCGTCCGAATGGCCGACGGTGAAGGAAAACCTCGTCTTTCGCCTGGATCGCCGCGCGCGCTGATCGCGGGAATCCTAGTGCCCGGCGAATGAGATCAGCGTCTGCACCGGCACGCCGAGTTTGCGCAGCCGCTCGGCGCCGCCGAGATCTGGCAGATCGATAACAAAGCAGGCGGCCAGCACTTCGGCGTTAAGCTGGCGCAGCAGCTTCACCGCGGCTTCGGCGGTGCCGCCGGTCGCGATCAGGTCATCGACCAGCACCACGCGCTCGCCGGCGACCAGCGCGTCGGCGTGCATCTCGATCTGGTCCTCCCCGTATTCCAGCGCGTAGGCGACGCTGACCCGCTTCGAGGGCAGCTTGCCCTTCTTGCGGATCGGCACGAAACCGGCCGAAATCTGGTGCGCCACCGCGCCGCCGAGAATGAAGCCGCGCGCTTCGATACCGGCGACCTTGTCGATTTTCATCCCGGCCCAGGGCTGAACCAGCTGGTCGACGGCGCGGCGGAAGGCGCGCGCATTGCCGAGCAGCGTCGTGATGTCGCGGAAAATGACGCCGGCCTTGGGGTAATCCGGAATCGAACGGATAGCTTGGCGCAGGTCGGATTCGTCATCGGCCATTTGGGTTTTACTTCGGAAGGAAATCGCGGCACACTTTTTGCTGCAACACGTCTTGCCGCAAGACCATAGGCGATATTGCCAGAACGCCGCAATCGCATTGCCATCTGCAACGGGGAGTTCGTATGAATCGCATTTGCCACATCATCGCCGCCGCCCTGCTCGTGTTCTGCTCCGCTGCGGCGGCCCAAAGCTGGCCGGCCAAGCCGATCAGGGCGTTCATTCCGTTCGGCGCCGGCAGCGCAACGGACATCGTGCCGCGCGCACTGTTCGACGGCCTCAGCAAGGAGCTCGGCCAGCAGATCGTGGTCGAGAACCGTGGCGGCGCCGGCGGCACCCTCGGCATCGGCGAAGTGGTGCGCGCGGCGTCGGATGGCTACACCATCCTCGCCAATTCCTCCGCGCAGACCATCGCTCCGTGGATCGTGCCGAACTTCCCCTTCGATGTAGCCAAGGATCTTTCCGGCGTATTCATGATCGGAGACAGCGCCACAGTCATGATCGTGCCTCCATCGCGCGGCTGGAAAACGATCAAGGACTTCATCGCTGCGGCCAAGGCAAAGCCGGGCACGATCAACTATGGTTCGGCCGGTCTCGGTACCGCGGCGCATATCGCCGGCGAGCGTTTCCGGGTCGCCGCCGACATTCAGGCGACGCATATTCCGTACAAAGGCGGCGCCGAGGCGCTGGCCGATATCATGGGCGGACGCGTCGATTACTATTTCTGCCCGATCTCGACGGCGCTGCCCATGGTCCGCGACGGCCGTGTGACGGCGCTTCTGGTGTCGACGGCCAAGCGGGCGCCGGAACTGCCCGACGTGCCGACCCCCGCTGAGGCCGGTCTCAAGAACGCCGAAAGTTCGTCCTGGTTTGCTGTGTTCATGCCCGCGAAGACGCCGCGCGAGATCATCGACAAATTCCACGACGCGGCAGCGAAAGTCATGGCCACGCCGGAGATGCAGGAGCGCATGAAAAAGCTCGTGATCAATCCGCAGCCGATGACATCGACCGAGCTCGACGCCTACGTCGTCAAGGAACTCGCCGACAACGGCAAGATCATCAAGGCCGCCGGCATCGGCCAGAAATAGAAGCCTCGTCCGCTATTGTCCGCCGCCCGGAAGCCAGCGCCGCGGCGTCTCGCGCTTGTCGTCATAAGCCGCTTCGAACACCGGCGCGGCCAGCGTCGAGCGGATGTGCGGCGTGGCGCGGCCGCTGTTGGAAAATCCATGCTTGCGTCCGGCCGGCACGATCAGCAGTTGGCCGCTGCGCAGCGTCGCGTGCGCGTCGTCGATCCAGACGTCGGCCTCGCCCGCGAGCACGTGCAGCACCTCTTCGACGGCATGCAGATGGCTGGGCGCGCCATGCCCGGGCTCGCACCATTGCTCGAACAGGCAGAGTTGCGTCGCGCCGTTGGCCGCCGACGCCATCATGCGCGTGAGCACGCCGGCGCGCCATTCTTCCCGCGGTTGTTGCTCTGTATCGACGCTGTGCATCGGCTTCCCCGCGTTTTTCCCAAACGTCCGATCGGAATAGTTTGGCCAAGTCCGGCTGCCGGCACAACCCGCAAACGCTTGTCGTATCAGCCGCCCAGCACCCGGCCCGCCACTGCGTCGAGTTTCCTGATCAGTTCGGGATCGCGCGCCTCCGGTGCGGTGATCAGCGCCGAGTCAAGCGCGCGGTCGGAGCCGACGGGGCAAGGCTCGTGCTCGCGCGGGAAGTCCTGCGCAAGCCGCGCCACTAGGCCCTGGGCGCGCGTCGCGTTGTCGCGCAGAACGCCGACGATCTGCTGCACGGTCACGGCGTCGTGGCCCGGATGCCAGCAGTCGAAGTCGGTCACCATGGCGATGGTCGCGTAGCAAATCTCCGCCTCGCGCGCGAGCTTGGCCTCCGGCATGTTGGTCATGCCGATCACCGAGTAGCCGAGCGCCTTGTAGGTCGTGCTTTCCGCGTAGGTGGAGAACTGCGGACCTTCCATGCACACATAGGTTCCGCCAAGGTGCGGCTTGATGCCTTCCTTGAGCGCCGCCTCGGCCACGCGGGCGCGCAGGCGCGGCGAAACGGGATGCGCCATCGACACGTGGGCGACGAGACCCTTGCCGAAAAACGAGCTTTCCCGCCGGTAGGTGCGATCGACGAACTGGTCGACCAGCACGAAGGTGCCCCGCGGCAGTTCCTCCTTGAACGAGCCGCACGCCGACAGCGACACCAGATCGGTGACGCCGGCGCGCTTCAACACGTCGATATTGGCGCGGTAATTGATGTCCGAGGGCGAGAGGCGGTGGCCCTTGTCGTGGCGCGGCAGGAACACCACCGGCAGCCCCGCGATCGCGCCGATGCGCAAGGCGCCCGATGGCTCGCCCCATGGGCTTTTGATGCGCTCCTCGCGCATATTCTCCAGGCCGGGCAACTCGTAGATGCCGCTGCCGCCGATGATGCCGAGGATTGCCTTGGTCATGGCCCTTCAGAGGTTCCGCTGGAAAACGAAAGGGCCCGAAACCGGGCCCCAGCGTCAAGAGATTTTCCGCGGCTCAATGGACGGAGGACCACACCTTCTTCTTGGTGAAGTAGAGCAGCCCCGACAGCACGACGAGGAAGATGATGACCTGGAAGCCGATGCGCTTGCGCTGCACGAGCTTGGGCTCCGCCGCCCACATCAGGAACGCCGCGACGTCCTGCGAGTATTGGACCAAAGTCTGCGGCGAGCCGTCATCGTAGGTCACCTGCCCATCGGTCAGCGGCGGCGGCATGGCGATGTTGTGGCCGGGGAAATATTCGTTGTAGTGGCCGCCCTGCGGCAGATTGAAGTCCTTCGGCGGATCCTTGTAGCCCTTCAGCAGCGCGGCGATGTAGTCGGGCCCCTGCTCCTGATACTGCGTGAAGGCGTCGAAGATGAACAAGGGAAAGCCGCGCGTATAGCCTCGCGCCTTGGCCAGCGTCGACATATCAGGCGGCGCAACGCCGTTGGCAGCTGCGGCGGCAAGCGCGTTGGGGAACGGCGCCGGGAAGTGGTCGGCGGGGCGGCCGGCGCGCTCCACCGGCTGGCCCTTGTCGTCGAGGTCGCTGATTTTGTATTCGGAGGCAATCTGCGTCACCTGCGGTTCGGTAAATCCCGGGCCGCCCGCCTCGGCAAGGCTGCCGATTGCCAACAGGTTCAGCGAATGACAGCTCGAACAGACCTCACGATAGATCTTGAAGCCGCGTTGCAGCTGCGCCTCGTCGTATTTGCCGAATGGCCCATGAAACGACCAGCTCAGACGGGGCGGCGTAACCTGTTCGACCTGCGCCGCGGCGGGATTGGCGGCCGCAGCGACGAGGCCGGCAGCGACAAGGGCGAGAAGCGTGTGGCGCGCGTTCATGGCCGTCCTCACGCCTTCGCCTTGGCGAGCACCGATTCCGAAATCGAATTCGGCAACGGCTTGGTCTTCTCGAATATGCCGAGCAGCGGCAGCACGACGAGGAAGAAGGCGAAATAGTAGACGGTGAAGATGCGCGACAGAATCACATAGACGCCTTCGGGCGGCTTGGATCCGAGATAGCCCAAGCCCACGGCGGCAATCACCCACAGCCAGAAGAACTGCTTGAACAGCGGCCGGTAGCGCGCCGAGCGCACCTTCGAGGTGTCAAGCCAGGGCAGGAAGGCGAGGATGAGGATCGACGAGAACAGCGCGATGACGCCAAGCAATTTGTTCGGGATCGAACGCAGGATGGCGTAGAACGGCAAGTAGTACCATTCGGGCACGATCTCGGCCGGCGTCACCGCCGGGTTGGCCGGAATGTAATTGTCCGGGTGGCCGAGATAATTGGGAATGTAGAACACGAACCAGGCGAAAAGGATGCAGAAGCAACCGATGAAGAAGGCGTCCTTGACGGTCGCATAGGGCGTGAACGGCACCGTATCCTTGTCCGATTTAGGTTCGATGCCGGTCGGATTGTTCTGCCCGGCGACATGCAACGCCCAGACGTGCAGCACCACGACGCCGGCGATGACGAACGGCAACAGGTAGTGCAGCGAGTAAAAGCGGTTGAGCGTCGGGTTGCCGACCGCATAGCCGCCCCACAGCCAGGTGACGATGGTTTCGCCGACCCCGGGAATGGCGGAGAACAGGTTGGTGATCACGGTCGCCGCCCAGAAGCTCATCTGCCCCCAGACCAGCACGTAGCCCATGAAGCCGGTCGCCATCATCAGCAGGTAGATGATGACACCGAGAATCCAGAGCACCTCGCGCGGCTCCTTGTAGGAGCCGTAATAGATGCCGCGGAACATGTGGACGTAAACGGCAAAGAAGAACATCGCGGCGCCGTTGGCGTGCAGGTAGCGCAACAGCCAGCCGTAGTTGACGTCGCGCATGATCGCTTCAACCGAATTGAAGGCCATGTCGACGTGCGGCGTATAGTGCATCGCCAGCACGATGCCGGTGACGATCTGCACGCCGAGCATGAAGGAGAGGATGCCGCCGAAGGTCCACCAGTAGTTCAGGTTGCGCGGCGTCGGATAGGCGACGAACGAGGAATGAACCAGGCCGCCGATCGGCAGCCGCTTCTCGAACCATTGCAGAACCTTGTTCTGCGGCTGGTAGGTCGATTGTCCGTGCATGCTCGAACCCTGGATTTCGACTTTTCGCTCAGCCGATCTGAATCTTGGTGTCGGAAACGAATTTGTAGGGAGGCAAGTACAGGTTTTTCGGCGCTGGGCCCTGCCTGATGCGGCCGGCGCTGTCGTATTGCGAACCGTGGCACGGGCAGAACCAGCCATCGTAGCTGCCCTCATGCGCGATCGGAATGCAGCCGAGATGGGTGCAGATGCCGATGACCACGAGCCATTGCTCGTGGCCCGGCTTGACGCGCTCTGAGTCGGGCGCGGGGTCCGGCAGCGTTTGCCAGTCCACGTTCTGCGCCAGCTCGATGTCGTGCTTGGCGCGGTGGAAGATGTAGATCGGCTTCGAGCGCCAGAACACCTTGACGATCTGCCCATCGGCAATCGGAGCAAGATCGATATCGACCGGCGCACCCGCGGCAATCGTCGAGGCGTCGGGATTCATCTGCGCAACCAGCGGCACCAGGGCGGCCGCGGCGCCCACAGCGCCCACCGCACCGGTTGCTATGTAGAGAAAATCGCGGCGGCTATGCTCCGCGGAAGACACGGTCGTCACGTCCTTATTCCTCTCCCCCGGCTGGCTTAGTCATCCGCCCGCGGCTCGAGCCGAGGGCGAATTGCCTCGGTGGCGGGGCGAACCGTCTGCGGCAGCCCTGGGAAAGGCAGGACGGCGCTGCGGTAAGTTTCTATTGGCACCCTTGCGATGCGAGTGCAAGCCCGGTATCGCCGCCGCAACACAGGGTTACATGAAATCATTCGTCTAAACCGGCGTCGCGTGGCGCCAAGGCCACAATCCGACGAAAGAGCCCCTTCGCCCCATGCGAATCGTCCTCTACGAGCCGGACATTCCCCAAAACACCGGCACCATCCTGCGGCTGTGCGCCTGCCTTGGGCTTGAGGCGCATATTATCGAGCCGGCCGGGTTTCCGGTGACCGACCGGGCTTTCCGCCGCGCCGGCATGGATTACCTCGACGAGGTGACCGTCGTGCGCCATGGGTCCTGGGCAGAATTCGAGGGCTGGCGGCGCGGAAACCGGCTTTCGCTGGCGCTTATGACCACCGCGGCCGACCGCTCCTACCTCGACCACGGCTATCGCGACGACGAAGCCCTGCTGTTCGGCCGCGAAAGCTCGGGCGTGCCCGACGCCGTCCACGCGGCGGCGGACCACCGCCTGCGCATCCCGATGCGCCAGGGATTGCGTTCGCTCAATGTGGCGATGGCGGTCGCCCTGGTCGCCGGCGAGGCGCTGCGGCAGACCGGTAAATTCGGCGGACGATGAAGCAAGACCGGTCCGCCTGCGGGCGCTGCGCCGGCAGACGGCAAAGGCTATAAATGCCGGCGATGGACGCAGGGCAATTGGAAGGGCGAAAAGCGCGGGCGCGCGCCTGGTTCGAGGCGCTGCGCGACGATATCTGCACCGATTTCGAGGCGATCGAGAACGCGCTACCCGCCGGCGCACCGCTTGCCGGCCAGACGGCGGGACGCTTCGAGCGCACGCCCTGGAAGCGTGCCGACCATTCCGGCGGCCCGGGCGGCGGCGGCGTGATGTCGATCATGCGCGGCCGCGTGTTCGAGAAAGTCGGCGTGCATTGCTCGACCGTGCATGGCGAATTCGCGCCCGAATTCCGCAAGGACATTCCCGGCGCGGAAAGCGATCCGCGCTTCTGGGCCTCGGGGATTTCGCTGATCGCGCATCCGCACAATCCGCAGGTGCCTGCGGTGCACATGAACACGCGCTTCGTCGTCACCGGCAAAGCCTGGTTCGGCGGCGGCGCCGATCTCACGCCCGTGCTCGACAAGCGCCGCACGCAAGACGACCCCGACAGCGTCGCCTTCCACGCCGCGATGAAAGCCGCCTGCGACGCGCATGCAAAGGTTGCGCCCTACGACAAATACAAAAAATGGTGCGACGAATATTTTTATCTCAAGCACCGCAACGAGCCGCGCGGCATCGGCGGAATTTTCTACGATTATCTGGAGACCGATTGGGACGGGACGTTTGCCTTCACGCAAAGCGTCGGCCGCGCGCTGCGCAAGGTCTATCCAGAGATCGTGCGAAAGAACTTCGCGAGGCCGTGGTCGGCGGCCGAGCGGGAGGAGCAACTGGTCCGCCGCGGCCGTTACGTCGAATTCAACCTGCTTTACGACCGCGGCACCATTTTCGGCCTGCGCACTGGCGGTAACGTCGAATCGATTCTGTCGTCGCTGCCGCCGGTGGTGACGTGGCCTTAGGCCCTCGCCCTTAAATCGGTCAGACATAGTCTGTCGGCGCGAACTAGCCGTAAGTGAAATCCGGCTTGCTCTGCCCAACTTCTATAATGTAGCCGTCCGGATCGCGGATGTAGCAGCGGGTCTCGCCGTACTTGTCCTTTGGCTCTGTAATAAACTCGGCTCCTCGGCTTCGCCAAAGTTTATAGCAGGCTTGAATGTCGGCAACGCGGATATTCATGAAGCTGCTGACTGCATCGGGGTCGGGTGGGACACTGAGTGTAACCGTCGGTTTGTCGGGTGTCGGGCCGCCGCCGACGTTGACGATAAGCCACATGTTCGCGAGCTGGAGGTAACCCGGCGCGCCCTTGTTGTCGCCTCTGCTCAGAATTCGACTACCGAAGACCGTTTCGTAAAATCGAAGCGATCTTTCAATATCGGCGACGACCATAAAGTGCGCGATGGTCATCCCATCCTTGGGCGGCATCTGGTAGCTTTTCTGCTCGACTTGAACTTGGTTCATGGACGACTCCAGCAGATATGGTTTTTCGCCCTTCGCCAGAATACGTCGGGCAGTGTGTCTTAGCAATGAAGCGAGTTTCCAAGACCTCGGGTTACGGCGCGGCGATGCCGAACAATGCATCGATCGAATATTGGCCTGCACCGGTAATGGACAACAGCAAGAAGCCTCCCATGATGCTAAGGTCTTTGTAAAAGCCATCCAGGCTGTCGACGTATTCCGCGCCTTTCACTGTCCAATAGCGATGCCCGATAATCGCCGTTGCCAGCGAGTATAAAGCCATAAGCAAAGCGGCAGGACGTGTGAACGCGCCAATGGCGACCGCGAACGCAACCGGAAGCTCCATGAAGATCGATACAACAGTCGCCAGGACCGGCGCCCAGAGGCCAAGCTGCACCATTTGACTTACGGTGCCCGAATAATCTCTCAGCTTTCTCCAGCCAAAAATCAGAAATAGTGTCGCGAGAAGAAGACGGGCCGCGAGAATGAGCTCATCGCTGATGTCGTTTGTCATAACGTAACTGTCGCTCCTCGGCGGCGGATGTTCGCCGTTGAGAACTCACGCGACGCGTTTGTCGACCAATCCCAGGATCACGGCATCGAGGCTGTATGGTCCAGCGCCGGCGGAGACGACCAGGATCAGCATAAAGACATAGAGCGTCTCGGGCACATAGAGCCAATCGTCTATACGGTCTGCTTTATCAATTGGCTTGGAGAGATTGATTCGCTGCGGCCCCGTCGTGGCGATGGCGACGAGGGTGATTACAAGCAGGCCAAGCGCGGCGAGCGGAGCAAGGAACCCGATGACCACGGCGCCGCCGGCGGTGAACTCGACTGTCGGCACCCACCATTGGTTAAAGCCGACTGCGTGAACTCCAAGTTCTTTCAACTCGTCGGCCAACGCCCGATGGCGCTGTGGGTTGAATAGCTTGTGGTAGCCCGAGAACATGAAGAACAGCCCGACCGCGATGCGGTTAAGAGTGAGCGCGACGTCGGTCCAGCCGACACCTTTGAACAGGATATCGATCACGTCGCTGTTCTTTCCCGCGCTGCTCGCTCGGCTATGGTGCGAGGACAAGAGCTTACGCACAACCGGGAACCTTACGGATAAATTTGGTCTTAATTATCGAAGGGGGGCGCGGAAAAACAAGCATCAAGTCCCGCGAATGTCCTCTGTGGATGGCTCCCGCATTGCAAGAGTAAATTGACGCAGTGGCATTGGTCGGGTGCAGTCTTCTGTCCGGCCTGTTGATGCAGTCGATTGAGACTGCTGGCCCTGATGGAGTCCGCAAACAAGGT